>ENA-OQCS01000082-OQCS01000082.1-human-gut-metagenome-genome-assembly--contig:-NODE-82-length-42442-cov-2.598157_pt1 | contig 42442 bp, 66 predicted proteins | sample MGYA00242757_ERZ504575 | MGnify/ENA primary metagenome ERZ504575 (study PRJEB26092, sample SAMD00036297) | human gut metagenome | host: Homo sapiens | study: EMG produced TPA metagenomics assembly of... | reverse complement strand
GCGCAGTACGCGCCAAAGTCGGCACCACATTGTGGTTGAAGCTGCGCTCCAGATACGGCACAAGCTCCAGACGTACACGATTGCGCGTATACGCCGTATCAGCGTTGGTGCTGTCATAGCAGACTGCAATGCCTTCGGCGCTGCAGTATTCCTCCAGCAGGCTTTTCGGCAACGTAAGCAGCGGTCTGATGATATCGTCCTGCTGCGCCCGCATTCCAGCAAGTCCTTGAAGCCCTGCGCCGCGCAACAGCCTTAAGAGCAGCGTTTCAGCTGATCACCCTCGTGATGCGCCGTAACAATCGCCGCAGCGCCCTGCTGCTCCGCTATGCGCCTAAGCGCCGCATAACGCAGGCGGCGCGCAGCATCTTCGGTAGAAAGCCGGTTCTGTGCCGCATAGGATGCAGCCTGCACATGCTCTGTAAAGCAGGGCAGTCCCCAATCCTTGCAGGCACGCTGCACAGCCTGCATGTCGCGCAGAGCCTCTTCGCCACGAAGTCCGTGCTCAACGTGACAGACGCTGTAGCTTCCCCAGCCTTGCGCTGCCAAGGCAGCACAGGCATGTGCCAAAGCCAGAGAATCGGCACCACCGCTAACAGCCAACAGATAATGAGCCTCGGGCTGCAGCAAATTTTTAATTGTTTTGCGCAGCTTATAGACTGCAGGTGCAATCTGCCTCATAGCATATCTCCTTCAGCAGCGGTTTAAACGTGTCATATCGCATTTTTCTATGCTATAAAAGAAAAGGCACTCTCAGGAGTGCCATTTCATTAATTACCAGCTTGCTTATTTATCACGTCTGGCACCACGACCACCGCGTTTGGACTCAGTATTACGTTTTAAATCCAGCATACGGTCATCGCTGTCTTTCAGGAATTTAGATAATTTATCCTCAAAGGAAACGGGAGCCATAGGTCTTGCGCTTTGCGGGCGCATACCGCCACGGCGTTCACGATTGTCGCCTTGCGGACGCATACCATTATTGTTGCGGCGCTCGCAGTTATCATTTTGCGGACGCTGCGGTCTCGGTTGCGGAGCCGGCGGCGGTGTGAGCTGTTTAATAGACAGACCAATTTTGCCGCGATCATCTACAGATAATACCTTAACCTTAACCTTGTCGTGCTCCTTTAAAAAGTCATGCACGTCTTTTACATAAACATTAGAAACCTCAGAAATGTGAATCAGGCCAACCTTGCCTCAGGCAGTTGGACAAATGCGCCAAAATTGTGATACCTGTAACTTCACCCTCTACAATTGCACCTACTTCAAGTGACATCGAGAAAAAAATCCCCCTTAAAATTTCTTAATACTCTTGTATTATACTCTTTAATTTTTCATGGTGTCAATAAAAAAAGCAGAACAAAAGCTATCATTTCTTGTTCTGCCTTATTTTTTCTCATCAACTATAAACAGCGGCACCTCGTCTTTACCCACCATGTTGTAATCCTCACGGGCGAGCTTTTCAATATAACGCGGGTCATCCAGACTTTTACGCTCTGCCTCCAGCTCAGTCTTCTGTTTTTTTAAAGCAGCAATACGTTGCTGTGTAGCAGCCTGCTCCTGTTTAATCTGATAAATAGAATACTCCTGCTTGCCGATAACGAACAGGCAGGCAACAAACAGCAGCATCATAAAGACATTAAAAGCTTTAGATTTATGTCTTACACGACGTCTAACCATATCATAGCCCCCCCAGCATTGAGTATTCCACAGTATATCTTTAGAAAAGCCCGGCAGCAGCTGCCGGGCCTAAAGCACTAAAACAGCTTATTATTTTACGTTAACAGCATCCTTGAAAGCTTTACCGGCTTTGAAAGCAGGGATGGTTGCAGCAGGAATAACTACTTTCTCACCATTTTGCGGATTTTTACCTTCACGTTCTTTACGAGCACGTGCTTCAAAAGTACCAAAGCCTACTACTTGTACTTTGTCACCCTTAGCAACTACCTCTTTAACGGTTTCCAAGGTAGCGGTGATAGTTTTCTCAACGTCTTTTTTGGTTAAGCCGGCTTTTTCAGCAACAGCAGCGATTAACTCAGTCTTGTTCATCAAAAATTCCTCCTTAATTATGACTTTAGTTATTATTGCAAATGCTTGCGGAGCACGTAACTTCGTAACGTAACTCATATTTAACTAGCAATAGTATTCTACACTCTAAACCGTTTTCCTGCAAGCCTTTTCCGAAAATATTTATAAATTACGGGGAAAATAGCATTATTTTAGTAACTTTATTGCAAATTAACCTTATAAATCGCTCTTGCGCTCCAATTCCTTAGCCTGATTCCAAAATTCATCCAGCTCGTTCAAAGTGAAATCCTGCCATGTTTTACCGCTGCTTCAACCTGTTCTTCCACGTAATTGAAGCGGGAAGCGAAACGGTTATTCGTGCCATCCAAAGCTACCTCCGGCTCAATGCCGTTATGACGCGCATAATTTACCACGCAAACAGTACATCGCCAAGCTCACTCTCGGCAGCAGCCTTATCGCCTGCCTGCAAAGCCTCCTGCAGCTCGCCCAGCTCCTCCTGTACCTTAGCCCATACGGATGCGCTGTCCTGCCAGTCAAAGCCGACCTTGGCAGCCTTGCTCTGCAGCTTATAGGCACGCAGCAGCGCCGGCAGTCCCTGAGATACGCCGTCCAATACATGCTTGCGCTCCTGTTTTTCCTGCTTTTGATAGCCTCCCAATTTACCAGCACATCATGCTGTTGTCGACATGTGTGTCACCGAAAACATGCGGATGCCGGCGGATAAGCTTATCTACAACCTCGTCGATACGTCCTGCAGATCAAAGCGGCCTGCCTCCTGTGCATGCGGGCATGGAAAACAACCTGCATGAGCAAGTCGCCAAGCTCCTCACGCATGCCGTCAACATCGTCAGCATCCACAGCCTCCAGATATTCGTAAACCTCTTCAATCATATTGCTGCGGATAGATTTGTGTGTCTGCTCTCTGTCCCATGGGCAGCCGTCAGGCTCACGCAGGGTGCGCATAACATCAGCCAAGGGCTGGATGTCGAAATCATCAAAGCCTGCTTCCGGCAAAAAGTCTTCCGCATAGCCATCTTCTTCGCCTTCCTCGCAAATTCGTCCTCATCCTCGCCAAAGGTAATAATACCGGGAACAGCTTCCGCATCGTCAACATTTTCAAATACAGTATCCTCTGCTCCCTCAGGCATCGGCGGAACGTAAGCGCTCGTAAGATGGTCGATATTCGGCTGTCTGTCCAGCTCGAACAGCTTAATCGGACGGCATTCCTCGTCAGGCAGGCCCAGATTGCGCAGGAAATAAATTTCGTATTCGTCAGGCAGTACATCCATCAGCGCAATTTTCAAATCGCCGGCCACCATCTGGCTGTAAACCTGAGTAATCATCAGCGGATGCTGACCAGCACTTGCAATCTCCGCAAATCCTGCGCGTCAATAATCTGCAGGCCGGCAATCGGGTCGATGCCCAGCTCAACGTAAGCCAAGTCCAAGAAGCTCATAGACGGCTTAATCACCAGCTTAACGCCCTGCGCCTTAGCAGCTGTGCGCATTAAAACAACGGTTTTTTCCGCAACCAGCGGGCTGCCTGGTACTGCGTAAACAACATCGCCGTTCTGCGCTGCTGCCAGCACACGCTCGACAACGCTATTATATACTTCTTCAAAGGAAGCAGCCTTTTCGTATAAATCGTCACATGAGGTAAATTTTACGTTTTGCTTTTCCAACTCGGCAACGGTGGGATGCACCGCCGTGCGCAGGATAACCTGAGCGCAGTTTTGCAGAAGTCCCATAGTTTCCAACGAAAGATGTCCCACAGCACCGGGGCCTAAGCCGACAATTGTAATTGTTCCCATGATAGTACGCCTTCTTTCTTAATTATTTAAAAAATCGTTTCACTACCGGCAGCTGACGCAGTTCCTGTCTGTTCAGCACGCCTAAAAGCGGCAGCAATATGATATAGCTTATCCCAGCAGCCAGCATAGCGGCGATTGTTGCCAAAGCAGGCGATGCACCGCCAAGCAGCGTATGCGCTTCTACGGCAACAGCGCCCATCACGCTGCTGCGGCGATGATTTTCGCAATACTGAGCCAGGAAAATCTTATACTTAATTTATACAACGCTATAATATTCAACAGCGCCGTCACGCCAAAGTTTATGTTCGTTGCCCACGCTGCGCCGGCAATACCGTATTCCGCATTCGTCAGCTGACAGACGGCAACCAGCTTGGCTGCAATACCGATAAGCATATTCAGCATCGGCAGATTGGTGTGCCCCATTCCCTGCAGCATACCTGTTGTAACCTGCTGCAGGCCTAAAAGGCAGATGCAGGCGCCGAATGCATAATAGCAACGCCAGCCTTCGCCGTACCGTACAGCAGACGGCTGATAGCTCCGCCAATACCCACATGCCTACGGAAGCAGGCACAGTTATCAGGCAGCACAGCTTCATCGCGGTTGCTGCCTTTTGCTCGATAATCTGCCATTTATTCAAAGCAAAGGCTTCGGAAACAGCAGGCACAAGGCTTGTTGCCAGCGACATCGTCGGTATCGTGGCCATTAAGAGCAAGGGCTGTGCCATGCCTGCCAGATAACCGAACTGCGCCGTCGCCTGCTCCACACTAAGACCGCTGTCAATCAATCGGCCTGGAACCAGCAATACGTCAATGCTGCTGGTAACAGGCACCAGGATATTAGCGCAGGACACAGGCAGCGCCAGCAGCAGCAGGCGTTTAATCAGCGCGCTGCTGCGCACAAGCTCGGCAGCAGGTGCCTGCTCCGTGCTTGCTGCAGCCTGCCACTGCTTCCGGTAATAGCGATAAAAGCAGCCCATAACCACAAGACCGGTCAGACTTCCCGGCACAGCGCCGAAGGCAGCGCCGGCAGCAGCGTATTCCAGACCGTAGGGCAGCAGCACATACGCCAGCACTACCATCGTCACTACGCGGATAAACTGTTCCACAATCTGCGACACCGCAGGCGGCAGTCATCAGCTGATGTCCCTGAAAATACCCGCGGAAGCTGGCCAGAATCGTAGCAAAGAAAATTGCCGGTGTCAGCGCTATAAGCGAATAATAGGCACGCGCATCGGTAATCACGCCGGCATCAACCAACCAGCCCGCCGCCAACACCAGACAAACCGCCAACACCGCACCCACGCAGGCCATCAGGCGCAGCGAAACGCGAAACACCTGACGCACATTAGCATAGTCCTTCTGCGCCAAAAAGCCTGCGACAATAATCGATATTGCCACCGGAATGCCGGCCGCAGAAATCGCAAGCAGCAAAAGGTATACGGGATAAGCCATCTGGTAAAGACCGATACCCTCGCCGCCCAGCAGACGTGAAAGCAGGATGCGGTTCACAGAACCGATAACCTTTACCATCAGTCCTGCCAATGTCAGAATCATCGCGCCGCGCAAAAATTTATCACTGCTCATTTCCTGCTTTCACCTCCTTTAAATCAATCTTCTAATATCAGAGCAGGCAAAGTCTGCTCCAGCCACGCCATGGGCTCCTGCTTTGACGTACCCATTCTGTACGTCAGCTGCTGCTCCTGACCGTTTTTCAATGTCATCGTCTTAGGATGCTGCATCAGCAGCTTCAGAACTGCCTCCGGGTTTACCTGTGCCTTCTCGCCGAAGGTCAGGCGGATAATTCCCTGATGCACATTTACGCCACGGATTTTCAGCACTCGGCACAAGCCTTAAGCGCTGCCAAACGCCAGAGCATTTCCACCTCCGGCGGCGGATTGCCGAAGCGGTCGATAATTTCGTCCAGAAAATCCTCCGCTGTGAATATTCCAGCTCGCTGAAGCGACGATACAGCTCCATTTTATAACGCGGATCCGGAATATAGCTGTCCGGAATATAGGCCTCTGCCTGAATTTCCAGAACCGGCTCCGGCTCAGGCTCGGCCTCCTTGCCGTTTTTCAGGCGTCAATGGTTTTTTCCAGCATCTCGCAATAAGCGGCAAAGCCTATGCCGGTAATATGTCCGTGCTGCTGCGGTCCCAGCAGATTGCCGGCACCGCGGATTTCCAGATCGCGCATAGCAATCTTAAAGCCTGCGCCCAGCTCCGTAAAATCACGGATGGCCTGCAGACGCTTTTCGGCAATTTCACTCAGCGCCTTATTAGGCTGATAAACAAAGTAAGCATAAGCAAGACGCGAGCTGCGTCCTACACGGCCACGCATCTGGTAAAGCTGCGAAAGGCCGAAGTTGTCGGCACCGTCGATAATAATCGTATTCGCCAGCGGTACATCCAGCCCGTTTTCCACAATCGTCGTACACAAAAGCACGTCGCAGCCGCCCTCATAGAAGGTAATCATGGCATCCTCTAATGCGTCCTCATTCATCTGCCCGTGGGCAATTTTGATGCTGATGCCCTGTACCAGACGGCGCAGCTTGGCAGCCAACGGCTCCAAAGCGCTGACGCGGTTGCTGATATAGTAAATTCTGCCGCCGCGGCGCAGCTCACGCTCGAGTGCTTCCTTAATCATGCCGTCGTTATATTCGCTGACATAGGTTTCAACAGGCAAGCGGTCCTCCGGCGGCGATTCGATAACGCTCATATCACGGCCGTTGACCAGCGCCATATGCAGAGTACGCGGAATAGGTGTTGCCGAAAGCGACAAGACATCTATACCGAGATGCCATTTCTTAATTTTTTCCTTTTGGGCAACACCGAAGCGCTGCTCCTCATCGATAATCAGCAGGCCAAGGCTGGTAAAATTCACATCCGGCTGCAGCAAACGGTGCGTACCGATAAGAATATCAACCTTACCGTCGGCAACCTCCTGCAGAACAGTGCGCTGCTCCTTCGGCGTACAAAAGCGGTTCAGCAGACGAACCTCTACACCGAAATTGCGCACGCGCTCCTTGAAGGTAATATAATGTTGCTGTGCCAGCACTGTTGTAGGTGCCAATACAGCACCTGCTTACCGTCAAGCACAGCCTTAAAGGCAGCACGCAAGGCCACCTCGGTTTTCCGTAACCGACATCACCGCAGAGCAGACGCTCCATAGGCTGCGGCTTTTCCATATCAGCTTTGATTTCGGCAATCGCTTCAGCTGGTCCGGTGTTTCCTCATAGGGAAAGGCTGCTTCAAAGTCCTTTTGCAGCTGACAGTCCGGTGAAAAGGCATGCCCCGGCATAATCTGCCGCTGTGCATATAAACGCAGCAGCTCCTCCGCCAGCTCCGTAATCGCCTTAGCAGCCTTGGCCGTAGTGCGTTTCCAGTCATTGCCGCCCATTTTCGACAGACGCGGCACACTTCCCTCGCTGCCGACATATTTATGCAGCATGCCGACCTGCTCTACCGGAACATACAGCTTATCATCTCCGGCATAGGCCAAAAGCAGATAATCACGGTGGATGCCGTCAACCTCGACGTTTTCTACGCCTATATAACGGCCGATACCATGAACCTTATGAACAACGTAATCTCCGGCCTTGATATCCGAAAAATACTGCAGCTGTTGGCCCTGGTTTTGGTATGCAAGCGTTTGCGCTTCTGCATGCCGAAATATCATTTTCTGTCAGCAGCAGCCATTCTTCATCCCAAAAGCGAAAGCCGTGATCCAAATCGCCGTAGGTACATTGACGACTCCCGGCTCAAAGCTCTTTTGGGAAAAATGTCCCTTTAATCCGTAGTTGCGCAGATTATCCGCAAAACCACGGGCCTTAATGCTGCTGGAAAGCATAATCAGCGGCGTAATCCCCTCCGCCAGCCAGTTCTGCAAATCCTCCACCAGCAAATTGGTATTCTTATTATACGGCGCAACCGCGCGCACCGGTATATTCAACGAAGGCAGCTGCTGCAGATAGCTGTGTCCCAACGCCGATACCAGCACAGCACCGTTGGCTGCAAGTTGCTCTATAAGCTCCTGTTTCCCGAAAAGCTCGGAGGCATGCTCCTTGTTTTCCTTGTCCAGCTTTTCCAGCATACTGAAAACATGCACCGGCTCATCAACAACTACCATAGTATCCGCAGCGCAATATTCAAAGATATCGGCATCATAGCTGAAGCTTTCATCTACCTTCAGCGGAGCAATTTTGATACTGGTGAGAGTCTGCAGACTGCGCTGAGTGTCAACATCAAAGCTGCGCATAGCATCAAGCTCATTGTCGAACCATTCGATACGCACCGCAGTACTGCTGTTGATTGGGTACACGTCCAGAATATCACCGCGCAGGCAGAACTGTCCCAAAGCATCAACCTGCTCCGTACGCTCATAGCCCAAATCAAGCAACGCGGCAGCTATATTACGCTGTTCGTGCTCTTCGCCGACAGCGAGCTGCAGCGCCTTGCCGGACATACCGCTCGGACGCAGTTGCTTTTGCTGCAGCGCCTCTGCCGTAATGAAAACAATGCCCCTCTCCTCACCGCTCAAAAAGCGTAGTGCGGCCGCACGTCCTGCCTGCAGCTCCAGGCTCTGCGTATCTGCTGCACACGCGGCAGGCTTACAGGATAAAGCTCCTGCATCGGCAAATCCGGGTACAGATAATTAAGCTCGCGGCGATAAGTACGGATTTCCTCACGCGAAGCAGTAATAAAGGCCATGCTGCCCTTGCCGCCAAGCAGCTTATCTGCGGCAGCAAAAAGACCGGCTTGCTGCTTCCAGCCAACCCGGTTAAAATACAGGCCTGTTTTTCTTTTGATATTCGGCCGCCTGCCGTACTTCCTTGACAGCGGCAACCTTATTGACTAATAAATTTTTCCATAGGCAATACAAATTGATAAATAGGGCTGTTACAGACGTAACAGCCCTATAATCTGTTTTAAAAATCAGAGCTTAACAGCAAGTAACTTTGCGGTCCAGGCTGTGAATAGCATCAACAAAACGTACGGTGCCGGTTTTGTAACGGGCAGAAATAGTATGGGTACGTACGCCGTCGCCGAAGTAACGCAGGCCGTTCAGCATGTTGCAGTTGGTAATAGCGGTAGCAGTAAACATGCAGTCATCGCCTTTTACCAGGTCATCCAGAGTCAGCACCTTGTTAACATCGGCAATACCCATCTTCAGGCAGCGTTGAACCTGAGCTTCGTCTTCGGGAACCAGACGAGCTTGCATATCGCCGCCCAGGCATTTAACAGCAGCAGCACCCAGAACGCCTTCCGGAGCGCCACCCTTACCAACGTACATATGCACGCCGCTGCCTTCGATGCAGCATTCAACAATCGGGTTAACGTCGCCGTCGGTAATCAGGGAGATACGAGCGCCGGCTTTACGGATTTCGTCCATCAGGCCGTAATGACGTTCGCGGTCCAGCAGAACTACGTTCAGGTCGCTTACTTTACGGTCCATTGCTTTAGCAACGCGTGCCAGGTTTTCGCTCATCGGAGCATTGATATCGATGCAGCCTTTAGCACGGGGGCCGACAGCGATTTTATCCATATACATATCAGGAGCATGCAGCAGGCAGCCACGTGGAGCGATAGCAATAACTGCGATAGCACCGTTTTGTCCTTTAGCAACCAGGTTGGTACTCGATCGGGTCAACAGCGATATCAACCTCAGGGCCGCCGGCACCTACTTCTTCGCCGATATACAGCATCGGTGCTTCATCCATTTCGCCTTCGCCGATAACAACGGTACCTTTAATATTTACGGTATCAAAAGCTGCGCGCATAGCATCAACAGCCAGACCGTCAGCACCGTTCTTGTCGCCTCTGCCTACAAGATGACCGCAGGCAATAGCTGCCGCCTCGGTTACACGTACAAATTCCAAAGAAAGCTCTCTGTTCATTCTTCACAACACTCCTTAATATAATTTCATATGGTAATAGCACTGCTTGCGCAGCGCAAGAGAATTAACTCTATGTCCAACCTTTATTATGACACGTTTATTCTGATTAATCAATCTAAATTTTATTTACAGCAAAAGCATCAGGCAAACCTGCCACGGCAAAACAAAGACAATATACAGCAAAAACAGGCTGAATACTACGGTTACACCTGCACGGAAGGCATCTACAAGATACACCGCCTCCAGCGACCGCACCAGAAGATACAGCATCCACAGGCAGCCGATGAGAAACAGCACACCTAAGAGCGGCAAGCCGTTAAAACCCATCCTGCCCGCCAGCAAAGCTCCCGGCGTGAGCAGCAGAAAAGGCAACGTCGTATAGCCCAAAAGGCAGATAAGCCCGACCGGGTCGCCCGCCAGCGCACCGAAGGTTTCCATAATGCCGTGCAGCAAAAAACCGTAAAGCGTTAAAGCTGTTCCCGCAATCAGCACCGTAGCAATAATAATGCCGAAGCGCACATCCAACGGCGAATCCAACAGCCAGCAGTTTGTTGCTACGCCAAAAAGCTGAAACTGAGAGTGAAATAAAAAGCACTGCGCCAAGAGAAGGCTGCTTGGCAATCGCAGCCATGCCTGCACCGGCTCAAAAGTACCTCAAAGGTTTTGCGCCTCATAGCTCATCACCTCGTCATACCGCCTGCCGGCGCACCGCTCTGCTGCAGGCTGCCTGTCAGCTGATTTACAAGCTCAGTTTTAATCAGCTCCGCAATATGAGCGCTGAGCAAAAACTCCCACGGCTGCTGTTTTTCCTTAGCCTTCACCGGCGGCAGTCCGTCGCACCCGGCTTAATCTTGCCTAATTCACCCGCTGCGGCAAGCGCATCGTAATAATCGCCGATTTCATCTACTAGGCCCAGATTCTTAGCCTGCAGACCGGTATAAACACGACCGTCAGCCAAGGATTTTACCTTGCTTTCTTCCATCTTGCGTCCTACGGCAACAGTTGTCACGAACTGCTCGTAGATTTCGTTGACGATGTTCTGCAAAATAGCCTGTTCTTCAGGTGTCATCGGTCTGTCGCTGCTCATAATATCCTTATAGGGACCGCTTTTAATCTTATTGCTGGTGATGCCTATTTTCTTGAACAGCTCCTCCGTATTCATGTACGGCATATACACACCGATACTGCCGGTAAGCGTTGTGGCATTGGCATAAACCTTGTCACTGGCGCAGACTGCAATCCAATAGGCAGCGCTGGCACCGGTATTGCCGATAGTTGCAACTATCGGCTTTTTGGTTTTCTCCTTAAAGCGCTTCAGTTCACGTCCGACCTCTTCCGCAGCCGTAGCACTGCCGCCGCCGCTGTCAATACGCAGGACTAATGCTTTGACGCTGTCATCAGCCGCAGCCTCACGAATCTGCTTCATAATGCTGCCGCTTGTTACACCATTGGTCTGGCTGAAAATATTGTCCTTGCTGTCCGCACCGCTGATAATCGTACCGGAAATATTGATTACGGCCACACGGTCAGGTACAGTAACAGTTTTCTCGGCATTGTTATTCCCCTTGAGCAATGAAACAACAAAGCTCAACACAGCCAGAATCAATACCGCACTGATAAAAATTTTCTTAAGCATTCAATCACTCTCCTCCCTAATCATAGTATAACACAAGCAAAACTCCCCTCAGGCGTATGCTTACGGCAATTGCGCCTAAGGTGCCTAAGAGGAGTATTCTTATTTTCCGAAAGCAACGTCGGCTTAAGCTCAGCGCTTTCAGGATAACCTTATTGGTGATGTTTTACCGCCGCACCCACAAACTCTCTGAATAACGGATGCGGATTTGTCGGACGGGATTTAAATTCAGGATGGAATTGCGCACCGAGGAACCACGGATGCTCACTCTCAGGCAATTCAACAATCTCTACCAGACGGCCATTAGGCAGTGTGCCGCCAAGAACTAATCCCTTGCCCACAATTTTCTCACGGAAAGCATTGTTGAACTCATAACGATGACGATGACGTTCGTAAATCAGCTCTGCATTGTAAGCCTTGCTTGTCAGCGTATCGGGATAAACCTTACACGGATACAGTCCCAGACGCATCGTACCGCCCAAATCCTCAACATCAATCTGTTCCGGCATCAGGTCGATAACAGGATGTGTGCTGTTCGGATTGAACTCCGAGCTGTTGGCATCAGCCATACCGCAGACGTGACGGGCAAATTCAATTACTGCGCACTGCATGCCCAGGCAGATACCGAAGAACGGAATCTTGTGCTCACGTGCATATTGAATAGCTTAATCTTGCCTTCAATACCGCGGTTACCGAAGCCTCCCGGCACCAGAATGCCGTCAACACCGGCCATAACCTTAGCCATATCAGTATCATCTGCTTCGATTTCTTCGGCATTTACCCAATGGATATCCAGCTCTGCTTCATTGGCAACTGCCGCATGACGCAAGGATTCCGTAATAGAAATATAAGCATCCTGCAAAGCAACATATTTGCCGACTACAGCAATAGTTACCTTCTTATCATATTTTTTCAGGATGCGGGCCACCATATCATGCCAGCCCTGCATATCCTTCGGCTTATCTTCCATCTCCAGCTTGCGCAGAACAATGGTATCAAGTCCCTGCTCCTCCATGAGCATCGGTACCTCATAAATGCTTCTTGCGGTAAGGTTTTGGATAACTGCTTCCGGATCAACGTCGCAGAACATAGCCATTTTTTCGCGCATTTCCTTGGAAATAGGCTTTTCGCTGCGGCAAACGATAATATCAGGAGAAATACCGATGCTGCGCAGCTCTTTTACGCTATGCTGAGTCGGTTTGGTTTCAGCTCACCGGCTGCGGAAATATACGGTACCAGTGTAACGTGAATATAAAGCACATCGTTTTTGCCGACATCCTTTTTTACCTGACGGATGGCTTCCAAAAACGGCAGGCTTTCAATATCACCTACAGTGCCGCCGATTTCTGTAATAACAAAATCGGCATTATCCTGTTGGCCTACGCGGAAAACGCGCTCTTTGATTTCATTTGTGATATGAGGAATAACCTGTACGGTACCGCCAAGATAATCGCCACGGCGTTCTTTATTAATTACACTCTGGTAAATCTTACCTGTGGTCGTATTGGAGTTTTTTGACAGGTTGATATCAATAAAGCGTTCGTAATGTCCCAAATCAAGGTCAGTTTCCGCACCATCGTCCGTTACAAAAACCTCGCCATGCTGATACGGGCTCATTGTGCCCGGGTCAATATTGATATACGGGTCGAACTTCTGGATAGTAACCCTGTAGCCGCGGCTTTTCAGCAAACGGCCTAAAGACGCAGCAGTGATGCCCTTGCCCAAAGAAGACACAACGCCGCCTGTCACAAAAATGTACTTGGTATTAGTAGTCATGATTTTTAACCCCCTCAGATTTCATAAAATGCTACAACACAATAAAAATATTAAATTGTATCTAAACTCACTGCAGGCGGCAAAGCCCAAGGACTCTGCCACCTGCAAAAGAATTTCTTAAATTACATTCTTTCCGGAGCAGAAACGCCCAGAATACCCAATGCATGACGAATGGTGTGACCAACTGCCTTAACCAAAGCAATGCGGGCTTGCTGTAAGTCTGTATCTACGCCCAGAATACGGCATTGGTTATAGAAGGAGTGGAACAGAGTTGCCAGCTCATAGGTATAGGTTGCCACATGATGTACAGCGCGTTCGCGAGCTGCACGGGCAAGCAGTTCTGGATATTCGCCAAGCTTTTTAACCAGCGCCAGCTCTTCGGGAGCCTGCAGAGTATCCAGCTTCAGCTCGTCTAAAGCTACAGCCTCAATGCCTGCTTCGGCAAGCTGACGGGCAATGCTGCAGATACGCGCATGCGCATATTGGATATAATAAACCGGGTTCTCATTGATTTTTCAGTAGCCAGAGTCATATCAAAATCCAGCTGGCTGTCTAAGGAGCGCATGCAGAAGAAGTAACGCGCCGCATCAACGCCAACCTCATCCATCAGCTCGCGCAGAGTGATGGTTTCGCCGGTACGCTTAGACAGCTTAACAATATCGCCGTTGCGATACAGACGTACCATTTGCAGCAGCAGCACCTCCAGCTTATCAGCATCAAAGCCCAAAGCATTTACAGCAGCCTTCACGCGGGCAATATAACCGTGGTGGTCAGCGCCCCACAGGTTGATGATGCGGTCGAAGCCACGCTCGAATTTGTTGCGGTGATATGCAATATCGGCAGCAAAGTAGGTGGAAACGCCGTTGTCACGGATAACAACGCGGTCCTTGTCATCGCCGTAAGCGGTGGAATTAAACCATTTTGCGCCGTCCTTTTCATAAACACAGCCTTTTTCCTCAAGGAATTTGCAAGCCTCACGGATTTTATCGGCATCATGCAGGGATTGCTCGCTGAACCATACATCGAAGGTTACGCCGAATGCTTCCAGGTCCTCTTTCAGGCCTGCCAGCTTTTCTTTATAAGCAATTTCCAGGAATTTAGCCAGACGCTCTTTTTCCTCTAAAGCAACAAATTCCTTGCCATAGATACGGATAATGCGCTGAGCGGTTTCAATGATGTCATAGCCATGGTAGCCGTTTTCCGGGAAAGGAATGCCGGTCGGCATTTCATCCAGCTGCTTAACGGTCAGGTCAGCAGGAACGCCGCCCATTTCCTCCAGCTTCAGCAGCTGCAGGTAACGTGCATTGACGGAGCTTGCCAGATTGTTCATCTGGTTGCCGGCATCATTGATATAATATTCGCTTTCAACATCATAGCCTGCAGCACGCAGCAGGTTAACCATAGCACTGCCTACAGCAGCACCGCGGGCATGGCCTACATGCAGCGGGCCGGTGGGGTTAGCACTTACATATTCAACCTGCACGCGGCCTAAGCCGTTAGCAGGCAGATTGCCGTAGTTTTCACCGGCAGCCAGAATACCTGCCAGCAAATCAGCGGTCCAGTTTTGTTTCAGATAGAAATTGATGAAGCCGGGGCCGGCAATTTCCATTTTATCTACGGAAGCACATTCCAGATTATCAACAACAGCCTGTGCAATCTGACGCGGTGCACAATGCAGGCTGCGGGCAGACTGCATAGCAAAGTTGGTTGCAAAATCGCCGAATTCCTTTTGCGGCGGAACCTCCAGCATAACCTCGGGCAAAGTACCCGGTTTCAAAGTACCGTTATCGATAGCTTTTTGCGCTGCATCTTTAATGGCAGCGGCTAATAAATCCTTTATATCCAAAGCAAAATCTCTCCTTATCTTTATTTATTGCTTATTTTGTTTCGTAAATAGGGTCATTAGTCAGTTCACGCCCAGCTTTTTGAATACCTTAAAATCGCCCTCTGTCAGCATAACGGTAGAGTGAGCCTGACAGCCCTTCAGCTCCGGCAGCTTTTCCAGCGCAGCTTAGCCAGACTGTCCGTTGCGGCACACATGGAAAGCGCTATCAGCACCTCATCCATATGCAGACGCGGATTGCTGCTGCCAAGGTAGCGTGTTTTCAAATTCTGAATCGGGTTAATGTAGGTCGGCGAAATCAGGTGCATTTCATCCGCAATACCGCCCAGTTCCTTAATAGCGTTCAACAGCACGGCACTGGCAGGTCCCAGCAAATCCGTAGTTTTGCCGGTAACAATTCTGCCATCGGCAAGCTCCAGCGCAATAACAGCGCACTTGCGCTCTTCCGCAACCTGCTTGGCTACGGTAACAACGCGGCGGTCATTTACGCTGACCTTAGCCTGCTTCATCAGCAGCTCCAGCGTATAAACCTCCTGCTTGCTGGCCTCATCCAGTGCCAGACGGTTCAGGGACTGATAATAGCGGCGGATAATTTCCTGACGCGATGCCTCGCAGCAGACCTCATCATCACAGATGCAGTTGCCTGCCATATTAACGCCCATATCGGTAGGCGATTTATACGGCAATAGCCGTAAATACCTTCAAAGATTGCTGCCAGTACAGGATAAATCTCAACATCACGATTGTAATTTACCGTAGTTACGCCATAGGCCTCCAAATGGAAGGGGTCAATCATATTAACGTCCTGCAAATCAGCCGTAGCAGCCTCGTAAGCCATATTTACAGGATGCTTCAAAGGCAGATTCCAGATGGGGAAGGTTTCGAATTTAGCATAACCGGCCTTAATGCCGCGCTTATTTTCATGATACAGCTGCGACAGGCAGGTAGCCATCTTGCCGCTGCCGGGACCGGGAGCAGTAACAACTACCAGCGGACGTGTAGTTTCTACATAGTCGTTCTGGCCATAGCCCGCATCACTGACAATATGCTCCACATTATGCGGATAGCCTTCAATCGGATAATGGTAATAAACCTTGATATCCAAAGCCTCCAGCTTATTCTTGAAGCTTTCGATGGATTTCTGGCCCTTATATTGCGTAATAACAACGCTGCTGACATAAAGTCCCTTGGAACGGTAAACCTTTACCAGACGCAGTACATCCAGATCGTAGGTCAGGCCTAAATCGTGGCGCACCTTATTATTTTCAATATCATCGGCATTGATGGAAATAATCATCTCTGCCTGATCCGCCAGCTGCAGAAGCATCTGCAGCTTACTGTCCGGAGCAAAGCCCGGCAGTACGCGGGAAGCATGGTAATCATCGAACAGCTTGCCGCCGAATTCCAGATAAAGCTTATCGCCGAATTTACTGATGCGCTCTCTGATATGCTCAGATTGCATGGTCAAATATTTTTGATTATCAAAGCCTATTTTCATATTAAATTTCCTCAACCTCAATTAAAATCTTCATCTCGCCGTAAGGCTTATCATCATGATACAAGGTATATTCATTTCCAGCTGCCACATGCCGTTACGGAAATGGGTATATACATAACTGGTTTCCGTCGTCAGAGGAATTTTCATATAAGGTGTCTGATAAAGGCTTTTATCTACATATCCACGGCGGAATTCCTGTCTGTGATCTACGCTGCCGCTACGCATGACTATAACGTGCTCATCGTCCCATTTCAGCGTTGTCTTGGTATTATCCAGACCGGACTGTTCATCCTCCTTATAGATTACGTAGTATTTGCCGCCTTTTTCCGTCATCATACCCGTATACTTTTGTTCAGAAGCCTGAGCCTCACTACCCTCATCCTTCGTTGTACTCAAAATACGAATTTTTACCGGCTGCATAGTACTTGCCTCCATAAACAAGATAGAGCCTGCACCGTTTCGCCACACCATTATGATCGAAAGGTCGCAAGCCCTACAAGATTTTTGTCAATCTAATGCCATTAAACTTTTCTGCACTAAAAGACCTCTTATATTCTTCAATATTATATAACAGCTATAAAGTACAGTCAAGAAATTGCATAAGCAAGTGCAGGATTTACCATAACAGCAAGCTAAAAAAATCAACCAAAAACGACAGAGTATACTGCCATAGTATAGCTCTGTCGTCAGCTTTTTAATATAAAATTTATTTTTTAGCTTCTTCCTTAGCTGCTTCTTTCTGCTGCGGCAGCATTACACTGAAATCATTCAGCAAAGGCTTCTCGCCGTTCAGCTTGAAAAGATATACGAAGCGGGCAGCAGGTTTTTTCTCTGCAACAACCTGATACAGCAGCACGTCTGCGCCATTATGCTTTTCAACAACAATCAGTTGATTGGTGGTCAGCTTACCGAAATCCTTAGCAAGCTGTGCGTGCATATTAGTGTATGCCTTTTCATCCCAGTTCTTTTGCATATCCTCGGTCATCATGGAGGTAACTGCCTTATAGTTGCCACCGTTGATAAATTTGTCAACAATAGCTTCCTCTGCATCCAAAACCTTGCCGTTGGATGCGCTGCAAACTGCGCTGACAGCCAGCATCATAATCATTGTAACCAGAATTAATATTTTTTTCACGGAAATTCTCCTCCCTATATGCTTAATATGTGTTTAATTATAGTCTTTCGTGCCAACAAGTGCAAGCGTTACCATAAAAACTTTACAAATCTTTTCCGCTAACGATAAAATTAAGCACAGCATTAAAGATTTTTGTTTTTCCATTCCGTCAGCTGGCTGCTGAAGGCTTCCCACTGCTGCGGCAATGCTTCCAGCGCCGCATCGGCCTTGGCCTGCTCCCAGCCGCTGAACAAGGCTGCTTCATAGCGCAGCTCTTTGATTTTGGGATGTGCCGCCACCAGCTTCTCTACCATCATGGTGTTGATATAATCATCGTGCAGCAGCCCCAGCATATCCTGCAGATACTTCAGGCTACGCAAAAGGCGTGCTTCCGGAGCCAGCTCCGGCACGCTCTGCAGTGCATAACGGAAGCGCTTGAGCTTGATGCGGATGCGGTGCAGCTGCTCCATATTATGCAAATCGGGATATTTTTCCGGCAGCTCCATCAGCTTGTCATACCAGTTACCGAAACGACGCGACAAAAACTCTGCCAATGTCAGCTCCCTTTCAGGCGCAGGCACGCTGTACAGCCACAAAAGCAAACGGGCCAGCTCCAGCGTCAAGCGGTTCAGCCTCAGTCCGCGCAGCGCCTTAGCTGTAGCCGTACCGCGCAGCTGCGTCAGCAAAGCCGTAAGCTGCGGCAGCGCAGCTTCCGCCTGCTCCCGGCTGCGCTGCAGACGCGAGCAAATTTGCAACGCCACATCGTACTCCCGCACATCACCCAAACGATTGGTGCTCGCCTTCAGCACTCCCTGCCAATGCACCGCCTCCTGCTCAGGCAGCAGCGGCTTGCATAGAGTCAGCAGCGAGCGCAGACGTCTGAGCTTTACACGCAGCTGACGCAGCAGACTGCGTTCCGGGCCACGGCTCAAAACCTCCTGCCACAGCTTGCTTACATAATAAACCTGCCAGGAAGATGACAATACAGCAGGCTCATAGCGCTGTCGGCATCGTAGGCCGCCAGCTGCTTTTGGTCAAAACAGCCGCGCAACTGGTCCAGTCGCTGCGAAAAATCCGGCTCCTCCAGCACAAATTTTGTTTTGGAGGCCAGCAGCTTCTGCAGCAGCTGTCGACAGCCTCTGCAGCTTCCGCATTGTGATATTCGAATTCGATAATGATATCCGCTATCGCCAGCAGCTTATCGCTCACAAGCAAAGTGCCCCAGGCACAATACAAGCGCACACCGTCAATATTTTCCGGCGTAAAACGTGTCAGGCGATATTTGTACATATCATTATCGTTAAAATATTTTTCTTTGATTTTTACCTTTACGGTACTGCCAGGCAACAGCCTTTTCGCAAGATTAAGCAGCTGCGCCTGGTTTTTTACTTCCAGTCCATGCAGACACAGCTTGTGTTTCATGTCATCTACTCCCGGACTTTGACGCTTATTTGTTCTTCGGCACAATTTCCAGCCAATAATTATCGGGGTCGGTAATAAAGTAAATTCCCATAGCAGGATTTTCGTAGCAGATGCAGCCCATTTCCTTATGCTTAGCATGCGCTGCTTCGTAATCAATCTACCAAAAATGCCAGATGGAATTCATTTTCGCCTAGATATAAGCTTCCTTGCGGTCACGCAGCCAGGTAAGCTCCAACAGATGCGGAGTTTTGCCGTCCGTCAGATATACCAGAATAAAGCTGCCGTCCTCGGCCACCTTACGGTGATCATCCTTCAGGCCCAAGGCTCCTCGTAAAACTTCAGGCTTTTTTCCAAATCCAATACGTTAAGTTGTTATGTGCGAAAGTAAATTCCATATTGTACACCTCTCATTAAATTATATTACATATTTAAAAAAATACTACCTGCTTCAAGAGCAGAGCAGCTAAAGCAATACCTGCTGCCAGCTTGCCGAGCATTGCAAAAAAGCGCATCTTCGCTGCCGTCCACGCCAACTGCATAGCAGCCGCCGAAACACCCGTATGCGCCAGCTCATAGGCAAACGCAGCCGCAAAGGCACCGGCCATACCGCCGAGCAATGAGCCTAATATCGGAAAAATCAATGTACCGAGCAGAGTGCCGGCAAAGCTTCCCAAGGCAATGAAAATAACAGCGAACCAAGAAACTTTACTGCGTTTGATGCCGAAAAGGCCGACGCAGAACTCCCAAAATTCACCCAAAGCATAAATGAGTACCATAGCAGACAGCAATCTGCCGTTAAAATAAAGTACCTCATCAAAAAAAGCAAACATCAACGATGTCAGTAAAAGCAAAGTATTCCCCGGAAGGTCAAATATTGTCAGTATCGGTCCCGATACAGCTATGAAGATTGCAAATATACGCTCAACCAGCAGTTCCATAACATGCCTCCGTCTATTTATATTGTATTAATTATACCACATCCATAAACATACAAGTTTACTAAAGTGTCACGAGAATTAGAAATAAATGTAAAATCGTTGTGCGGTATTGCAGAAAATGCTAAAATTAGTTAAGCTAAAAATTTCTTAACCAAGGAGGTTCCCTCGTGAACGATATATTGCTTACTCTTAAACCATGGTACCCTTCCATAAGTGCCTTTCTTTTCTTTACCGTTGTCCGCTACATTTATAAAAACTTTTTCATCCGCCTTTTACGCCGTCTGAATAACAAGGTATCCTTCGGCTACGGCGAGTATTTTCTTAACGCCTTTGAGACACCTATCAACATTGCACTCTTTATTATCGCGTTCTATGCGGCAATCAACCTGTCGCCGTTGGCATCAGTACACGATTTCAGCTTTACCGACCGCATTCTGCGAACGATCATTGTCACCAACTTTTTCTGGGGCCTGTATAACCTGATTGATACAACGCACGGCGTTTTCTTCGATTTGCTGGAAAGATTCGGTATCCAGACCGATGAAGCCATCGCTAACATTCTAGCGACTGTTTTCCGTATAATTATCATCATGCTGGGCTTTGTAACCGTAGCCCGCGAATGGAATTATGACATCAGCGCCTTCATCGCCTCCCTAAGCATCGGCTCTTTGGCTGTTGCATTTGCAGCCAAGGATGCGTTGGCCAACGTTTTCGGCAGTATGATAATCCTGCTCGATAAGCCCTTTAAAATCGGCGACTGGATTAAAGCCAACGGCATCGAAGGTATCGTAGAAAGCGTTTCCTTCCGCAGCACCTGTATCCGCACCTTTCCGCAGGAGCTTGTTTATATTCCGAACTCCCTCCTCAGCAACACGCCGATTACCAACTATACGCTTCGCGAACGTCGCCGCATCGACTTTACGCTTGGCCTGACCTACGGTACAACGGCTGCCCAAATCGAGGAATTTATCTTCAAGCTGAAAAATTATCTGGAGGATCTCACGCTTATTGATGAAAATGATGTACGCGTTCATTTTGTCACCTATAACAGCAGCAGCCTTGATATACGTGTTGTCTGCTACGCCAAAACAGGCAAGCACCTCGAATACCTCAACATTATGCAGGAAATCAACCTGCATACATTGGAGCTGCTTGAAGAGGTGGGCGTAAGCTGTGCCTTCCCCAGCACCAGTCTTTATTTTGAAACTCCGCTGCAGGAAAATGTTACCGAACAGCCTGCCAAAGCACAATCCGAAGCTGATAAACCAAAAGATAACAGCACCTCTGCCAACTGCTAATTCACTATTATTTTGCAGAAAAATTTTGCAAACTGAGTTATAATAAAATAAAGAATAATTTTCCGTTCTCAGTTTATATTTACAGGAGGCTGCCTATGACTAACAACATTAAGCAAGCTATTATTATCGGCGGCGGTCCCGCCGGAGTAAGTGCTGCTCTTTATCTGGCGCGCGCCGGTCAAAAGGTATGCATCATTGAAAACGGCCCCGGCGCACTGGCCAAGGCACATAAAATCGACAACTATTACGGCATTGCCGCTTCCGGCGCCAAGCTTTATGCAGCAGGACTGGAGCAGGCACGTTCTCTGGGCGTAGAAATTTTGCAGGATGAGGTTCTCGGCGTTGAATACACCGACTGCTTCACGCTCAGTTTAAAAAACACAGCCGTGCAGCTGCAGACAGAAGCTCTTATTTTAGCTACCGGCAGCAAGAATATTACGCTCAATCTTCCCGGACTTATCGAGCTGGAGGGCAAGGGCATAAGCTATTGCGCCGTCTGCGACGGCTTCTTCTTCCGCAAAAAGCGGGTGGCGGTTTTAGGCAACGGTGCCTACGCTCTGCATGAGGCAGCTTATCTTAAACAGCTGGCAGGCAGCGTCACCATCCTGACCAACGGGCAAAGCGGCGACGCAGCCAAGGCTGCAGGCTTTGAGGTAAACACCTCTGTGCTGCAGGCAGTAGAAGGCAACGGCAAGCTCAGCAGCATCCGCTTTACCGACGGCAGCACGCTTGCCGTCGACGGCTTGTTCATCGCTCTTGGCACAGCAGACAGCACCGATATGGCGCGCAAGCTCGGCGCAGACTGAACGGACGCTTCATCCGTATCGACGGCGACGGAGCGACTAACATCCCCGGACTTTTCGCTGCCGGCGACTGCACGGGAGGCTTGATGCAGGTGGCTAAGGCAGTACACGAGGGCGCACGCGCAGGCCTGACAGCGTTAAGTTTTTGCGCAACATAAGACAGAAGAAACATAACTAAAATTTTTACCAAAACACTTAAGGAGTGATAATTATGGCATTAGAAATTACTACAGCAAACTTTGAGCAGGAGGTTACCAATTCTACCCAAACAGTTCTCGTTGATTTTTGGGCATCCTGGTGCGGCCCCTGCCGTATGCAAGCTCCGATTCTGGAAGCATTTGCTCAGGAGCACAGCGATATCAAGATTACCAAATGCAACGTTGATGATAATCCGGAGCTGGCAGAAAAATTTGCTATTATGAGCATCCCCAGCCTGCTGGTTTTCAAAAGCGGCAAGCTGGTAAATCCGCAGTCGGCCTGCACGATAAGGAAGCGTTGGCAGCACTGGTAAAATAAGCCGCTGCTTAATTTCTTGACGAAAAAATCCCGGTTATGGTTTTTGAAGGAACCATGCCGGGATTTTCTTTGTTTTGAAGCATAAAAAGAACTCCCTACGAAGCACTGCATGAGCAGAGCACGTAGAGAGTTCTTTATTTTTTCTTTTTGCCGTGCCGCTTACGCAGCACGGCTTATTTTTTATTAAGCAAGAATTTTATTCCTTGCCTGCCAGCTTTTTGTAGCCGTCCAGACGAGTCATAGCGTCTTTCTCGGTCTTTTCGAACAATGCTTCCGCAGTATCCGGGAACATCTTCTGCAGAGAGCTGAAACGAACTTCGCCCATAAGGAAGTCACGGAAGTTTGCGGTAGGCTCTTTGCTGTCCAGAATGAACGGATTCTTGCCTTGCTCCTTCAGTTCCGGATTGAAGCGGTAGGTTGCCCAGTAACCGCAGTCAACAGCACGTTTTTCTTCGAGCTGGCTGCAGCCCATGCCAACCTTCAGGCCATGGTTGATGCAAGGTGCGTAAGCAATAATCAGGGACGGGCCGTCATAAGCCTCTGCTTCGGCAATAGCCTTAAGAGTCTGGTTCTTGTCGGCGCCCATAGCAACCTGTGCAACATATACATAGCCATAGCTCATAGCCATCATGCCAAGGTCTTTCTTCTTGGTCTTTTTGCCGCTGGCAGCAAATTTAGCGATTGCCGCAGTCGGAGTAGATTTGGAGGATTGACCGCCGGTGTTGGAATATACCTCGTATCGAATACCATAACATTGACATTCTCGCCGGATGCCAGTACATGGTCCAGACCGCCGTAGCCGATATCATAAGCCCAGCCGTCACCGCCGAAGATCCAGTGGCTGCGTTTAACAAAGAATTGCTTCTCATCATACAGAGCAGCGCATTTATCGCAGTTGTCTTTGTATTTTTCCAGTACAGCAGTCAGCGCTTCGGCACGCTCACGGGTGCCTTCGCTGTCGTCGACATGCTCCAGCCAATCGGTCAGCGCAGCCTTGAGATCCTCAGGCAGCTCGCCTTCCAGCATAGCTTTTACCATGTCTTCTACACGCTCACGGGATTGTTTAACGCCCAGGAACATACCTAAGCCATATTCAGCGTTATCCTCGAACAGGGAGTTTGCCCAGCTCGGACCATGACCTTTGCAGTTTTTGGTGTACGGCATGGACGGAGCGGATGCACCCCAGATAGAGGTACAGCCGGTTGCATTGGCAATCATCATACGGTCGCCAACCAGCTGGGTTACGAGCTTAGCATACGGAGTTTCGCCGCAGCCTGCGCACGCACCGCTGAACTCAAGCAGCGGCTGCTCGACTGAATACCCTTCATGGTCTTCTTGTTGAGCGGATTTGCCTTTGGAGCAACCTCCTTCTGGCTGTATTCCCATGCAGCAGCTTTATCAAGCTGAGTATCGAGCGGCTTCATAACGAGAGCTTTGGCTTTCGGAGCCGGGCATACCTGAGCGCAGTTGCCGCAGCCGGTGCAATCCAGCGGGGAGATGCTCATGCTGAACATCAGCCTTTAGCGCCGATAGCCGGCTTGCTCGGCAGAGTTGCCGGAGCTTGGCAGCTTCTTCCTCGGTCATGAGAACCGGACGGATAGCAGCATGCGGGCAAACGAAGGCGCACTGGTTACATTGGATACAGGTGTCCATCTGCCATTCCGGTACGTCAATAGCGATGCCGCGTTTTTCGTAAGCAGCAGTACCGCTCGGGAAGGTGCCGTCTGCATAATCAGCAAAAGCACTTACCGGCAGCTTATCGCCTTCCAGCTTGTTCATCGGAACGAGCAGCTTGTCAATGAACTCGTTGCCGGTTGCAGCTTGGGCAGCAGTATCGCCGGCCTCAGCCCAGCTTGCGGGAACGTCAACGGCAACAATAGCATCAATGCCTTTGTCGATAGCAGCATTGTTCATGTCGACAATGTTCTGGCCTTTCTTGCCGTAGGAATGCTCAACAGCATCCTTCAGGTATTTAACAGCGTCAGCCAGAGGAATAATATCAGCAGCTTGAAGAAAGCGGACTGCATAATCATGTTGATGCGGCCGCCCAGACCGATTTCCTGAGCAATCTTAACAGCATCAATGATGTAGAATTTGATATCGTTCTTCGCGATGTAGCGTTTGAGCTGACCGGGCAGCTGTGCGTCGAGCTCCTCAGCGCTCCAGTTGCAGTTCAGCAGGAAGGTGCCGCCTTTTTTTCAGGCCTGCGGTTACATCATATTTATGAACATAGGACTGATTGTGTACTGCAACAAAATCGGCAGCATCAATCAGGTACGGTGCCATAATCGGGGTATGACCGAAGCGCAGATGGGAAACGGTTACGCCGCCGGATTTTTACTGTCGTAGGAGAAGTAGCCTTGAGCGTACATATCGGTGTGGTCACCGATGATTTTGATAGCGCTCTTGTTGGCGCCTACGGTACCATCACTGCCCAAGCCCCAGAATTTGCAGCCCTTAGTGCCTGCAGGAGTTACGTCTACGCCTGCTACGCACGGCAGAGAGGTATTGGTTACATCATCAGTGATGCTGATGGTGAAGTTGTTTTTCGGTTCTGCACTTGCCAGATTATCGAATACAGCTACGATATCGCCGGGCAGCAGATCTTTGGAGCCCAAGCCGTAACGGCCGCCGATAACCATAGGCTTGCGGTCGCTTGCATAGAAGGCAGCACGTACATCAAGATACAGCGGTTCGCCGAAAGCGCCCGGTTCTTTGGTGCGGTCCAATACAGCGATGCGTTTTACGCTTTGCGGAATTGCGCCCATGAAGTGCTCGATGCTGAACGGACGATACAGGTGAACTACGAGTACGCCAACCTTTTTGCCTTCTGCGTTGAGCTTTTCAACAACAGTGCGGACGGTTTCGGAAGCAGAGCCCATGATGATGATGATATCTTCTGCATCCTCAGCGCCGTAATAGTTGAACAGATGATATTCACGGCCGGTCAGCTTACTGATTTCGCCCATGTAATTCTCTACGATTTCCGGCAGAGCATTGTAATAGGTGTTAACAGCCTCGCGAGTCTGGAAGTAAATATCCGGGTTTTGTGCGGTGCCGCGGATAACAGGATTATCCGGGTTCAGGCCGCGTTTACGGAATGCATCTACCGCATCCTTATCCAGCAGCTTTTCAAGATTAGCATAATCCATAACCTCAATCTTCTGGATTTCGTGGGAGGTACGGAAGCCGTCGAAGAAGTTCAGGAACGGTACGCGACCTTTGATAGCACTCAAATGTGCTACGCCTGCCAGATCCATAACCTCTTGTACGCTGCCTTCAGCCAGCAATGCAAAGCCGGTCTGACGGGTAGCCATAACGTCCTGATGGTCACCGAAGATAGACAGAGAGCTTGTTGCCAGTGCACGTGCGGAAACGTGGAAAACTGCGGGCAGCAGCTCGCCGGCCATTTTATACATATTAGGAATCATCAAAAGCAATCCTTGAGATGCGGTGTAGGTAGTAGTCAGCGCACCTGCCTGCAGGGAGCCGTGAACTGCGCCGGAGGCACCTGCCTCAGACTGCATTTCCATCAGCTTAACGGTTTGCCCGAAAATGTTCTTTTTGCCTTGGGCAGCCCATTCATCGACAACCTCAGCCATCGGTGAGGACGGAGTATAGGATAAATTGCAGCAACATCGGTAAATGCGTAGGAATATACGCAGCAGCTGTGTTGCCGTCCATTGTTTTCATTTTTACCATTGGATTCCCTTCTTTCTTGAAATCACAAAATTACTTGACCTTAATTTTTACAGGAAAAACTTTCCGGTTCATATAATTAGTATACACTATTCAGCCTTGTTTGTAAAATATCTGCATAAATGTATACAGCATTTTTGCGTAAATAAAATGTGAAAAAGATGCCGCCGGTTAAGCAGCATCTTGAAAATATTTATGCTTCCAGATAAATCGCACTGTCAAGTTTTTCGGTCACATAGCCGATAATCTGTGTGCTCGGAGCAACAGCCCGCAGCTCTGCCAGACAGCCTTCTGCCTCCGCCGCGGGAACAGCACACAGCAGGCCTCCGCTCGTCTGCGGGTCGTAAAAAATATCCTGCAGCGCACGCGCGACAGCTCCCACAACACGCACACCTGCTTCGGCAAATCACGGTTACGATAGCGCCGGCAGGAATAAAGCCATATCCGCCATCTCGTATGCTTCCTCGTGATAGGGCACAGCCTGCGCCTTCAGGTGCACGGTAACGCCGCTGCCCTGCGCCATCTCCAGACTGTGGCCCAAAAGCGCAAAGCCTGTCACGTCGGTGCAGGCATGCACACTGTATTTCACAAGCACATCATGCGCATATTTATTGAGCGTACTCATCTGCACATACAGCTTATCGAGCAGCTCCTGCTCTACTAAGCCGGCCTTTGCCGCCGTCGTCAGAATGCCTACGCCCAAGGGCTTTGTCAGCAGCAGTACGTCACCGGGTTGTGCGCCGCTGTTCGTCCACACATTTTCAGGCTTCACAAAGCCTGTCACCGCCAAGCCGTAAATCGGCTCCGCGCCGTGAATGGTGTGGCCGCCGGTGATAATTGCACCTGCTTCATAGGCCTTGGCATAACCGCCGCGCAAAATCTCCTGCACGGGTGCCTTGTCCATTTTCTCGGGAATGCACATGATATTCAGCGCCAGCTCGGTTCACCGCCCATAGCATAAACATCACTCAGAGCGTTCGTCGCCGCAATCTGTCCGTACATAAACGGATTATCGACAATCGGCGGAAAGAAATCTGTTGTCTGCACAATCGCCAGATCGTCACTCACCCGATAAACACTGGCATCATCGCTTTTATCGTAGCCCACTAAAAGATTAGGATCATAATGCGTCTGAAAGCCTGCCAGCAGATTGCACAGCGTACCGGCACCGACCTTGGCCCCGCAGCCGGCACAGCTCGCCAGCTTCGTCAGCTTTACTTCGTTTTCCATAGCTCAAACCTCCGCTTATTCGGCAGCAGTATACAAAACCTCGTAGCCATTCTCCCGCTCACGCACTATCTGCTCCAGCTCCGGTGTCTGCAAAGACGTTGCATCTTCCAGCACCTCTGTTTTAAAAAATACGCAGGTACCGCAGCTGCTGCTCAGGCTGCGCGGCACAGGACGCACCTGCGCCTGCCAGCCGCGCTCCGTGCACAGATGCTGAAAGCGCACCGCACCGAAGTGCGAAAAGAACGTTGCAATATACTGCATCATTTGCTCAGGGACAGAGTAAATTCGCCGTCCTGCTCCGTTACCGCAACCTTATAGCCCTGATGCTGTGCGTAGCGTGTTACATTTTCCTTGGAGGTATTATTATCCACGATTACCTCATAAGCAGCCTCGCCGCTCATCATCGCCTGACGCGTCAGGATAACAGGTTCGGGACAGGAAAGTCCTCTTGCATCAATAGTTTTCATAGCGTTTCCTCACTTTTTATATGTATTCAGATAAGCAATCACAGTAACAACAACAATACCGATAACAACAGCAATCTGACCGTTGGCAGTAGGACCGTTGCCGCTGGATGCCAAACCGAAGTTATGCGCAAAGGCCGCGCCCACGATAAAGCCCAGCAAAGTTACTGCGCTGTCGGAGTTACCTTCGCCGGACAGCACCAGCTGACGCATCGGGCAACCGCCCAAGAGTACGCAGCAAAACCCGCCAAGAAAAGTCCCAGCACGTTCCACAGCGCATCGGTGTGCGCAATAGCTGCGCCGCAAAGCCCACCTTGAAAAAGGCACCGCCTGTTACAGAGGTCAGCACAACATTGCAAGCAGCAGCTGCCGCAACAACAGCCACAAAGCCCCACAGCATTTAGTTTCTCTAAAGAGAATAAAATCGCGGATACCGGCAATCATGCAGAAGCGTGTGCGCTGCGTAAGATAACCGACTGCTACTGCAGCAATCAGGCTCACAGCAACAGCCGCATGCTTGGCACCGGGGCCGCCGCCTGCCTTAGTAAAGTGTATGAAGGCCGGTGCGGCAACGAGCAGCACCAACAGTACAACGGCAATCACCGACATAATGCTGCCTTCCGCCGCCGTCATCTTATAGGTACGCTTCAGGCTGTAGCCTCGGTTCAGGAAGAAAATTCCGGCATAAATTCCTGCCGCAAAGCCAACCAAGCCGACAACAGCGTTCAAGTCACCGCCGGCAATACGCAACAGCATTCTGAACGGGCAGCCCAAAAACATCAGACAGCCGATCATCGCAAAAAAGCCCAGCATAAAACGTGTCAGCGGAGAGCTGCCACCCTTCGGCGAAAACTCGCCGTGCATATAAGCTGCAGCCAAGGCGCCCAGCACCAGACCGCTGATTTCCGGACGGATGTACTGCACAGCCTTTGCGGCATGCAAGCCCAAGCCACCAGCAGTATCACGCAAAAACAGGCAATACACAGGCCCATGTTGGCCGGATTGCCGAAAAACACCAGCATTGCTGCCACCAGGCCGATAACCGCACCTGTTGCAACAATCGTTACTTGTTCATTTTTCATAAAAATCCTCCCCAAAATATTTCTTCGACAAAAGTATATCATAGCCCGCATGCTTATACCAATATCATTTATAGATAAAGCTGATTGATTTATTAGCTTTTCAGATAATTATATGATAGAATAGGCGTAACATGAGGAGGTACGGAAAATGCAGCAAATTTATCTCGACAACGCCAGCACCACCTTTCCCAAGCCACAGGCAGTTGCTGACGCAGTTTATCAATATATTACACATGCAGGTACCAACATCAGCCGCGGTACCTGCGCGACCACTACCGAGGACCTTGTTTTTGCCACTCGCGAGCAGCTTTGCCGCTTTTTCGGCGGCGAGGACAGCAAAAATGTTGTCTTTACGAAGAACATTACCGAAAGCCTGAATATCATCATCAAGGGACTGCTGCACAGCGGCGACCATGTGCTTGTTACCGCTATGGAGCACAACGCGTCATGCGTCCGCTCCAGCAAATCGGCACAGAGCTACTACTGACAACGCTCCCACCGATGCCATCACCTTCAGCCGCATCCCCTGCGACGCAGATGGTGCACTGCGTTTAGACGCTTTGCCGCAGCTTGTGCGCCCCAACACCAAAGCAATCATCATGACGCACGCCAGCAATGTCTGCGGCACGCTGCAGCCCTTGGCGGCAATCGGCAGCTTCTGCCAAAAGCATAACCTGAAATTCATCGTCGACAGTGCGCAAAGTGCCGGCGTCGTTCCCATCAACATTGCAGGAAATGCACATCGGACGCTCTCGCCTTTACGGGGCACAAGGGACTTTTGGCACCGCAAGGCATCGGCGGCTTTGTGCTGCTTGAAAGCATGATTGACGAAATAACACCGCTCATCGTCGGCGGCACCGGCAGCCTCAGCCATACGGAGCACCCTCCCGCTTCATGCCAGATAAATTCGAAGCAGGCACGCTCAACCTTCCGGCATCGCCGGTCTGCACGCTTCTCTCAGCTGGCTGCAGCAGCAGGGCATTGATAAAATCCGCACGCACGAGCTTACGCTTACGCAGCAGTTTTTAGACGGACTGCAACAATCAGAAGCGCAAAACTTATTGCGCATTGTCGGCAAAAGGAACTGCAGAGAGCGCATAGGTGTTGTTTCTATCAGTACAGATATAACAGATATCGCAGAGCTGGCCTTCATCTTAGCGGACAGATACGCCATCGCCACACGCGTAGGCCTGCACTGCGCCCCCAACGCTCACAAAACGCTCGAAACCTATCCCACGGGTACGCTGCGCTTTTCCTTCGGTTGGCACAATACTGCCGAGGAAGTCAATATTGCTCTGCAAGCATTGAAAGAGGTGCTCGCCCATGGACTTTAAACAGCTGCAAAGCTTTGTCACCGTAGTGCAGGAGGAAAGCTTCACGCAGGCTGCAGGCAGGCTTTTCGTGTCGCAGTCCACAGTCAGCACGCACATCCACCAGCTGGAAAGCGAGCTTAACACCAAGCTGATTCTGCGTACTACCAAAAGCCTGCAGATAACACCCAAGGGACGCGAGCTTTACGAATACGCACTGAATATTCTGGAGTTAAAGGAGCGCATGATTCAGGCCTGCTCCATCGAAAGCCGGCGTATCATCCACCTCGGTGCCTCCACCATCCCCTCAGCTTATATCCTGCCGCAGCTTTTAGCCGACTTCGGCAAGCTGCATCAGGATATTTACTTCATCATTCACCAGAGTGACAGTCAAGGCATCATCAACGGCCTGAAGGACGGACTTTTCAACCTTGGCTTTATCGGCATGAGCTGCGAGGACAGCGACTTCTGCTGCCAGCCTTTCTGCAAGGACCGCATGGTAGTCATAACTCCGGTCAACGAGCATTTTCTGCAGTATAAGCAACAAAAGGAAAATGTGCTGCCGGAGCTTTTACGCGAGCCGCTGATTCTGCGCGAAAAGGGCAGCGGCAGCAAAAAAATGGCAGATAACTTCTGGCGCACAGCGGTATTTCCGAGGACGAGCTGCAGATTATTGCCCGCGTCAACGATCAGGAAACCATCAAAAACCTTGTCGCCGGCCGGTATGGGAATTTCCATTATCTCGAAAAGGCAGCGCACAACTTCTGCAGGAAAAACGTTTGCTGGTCTTCGAGCTGCCACAGGCCTTTTCCGAACGCAGCCTCTACCTCATCTACCGCAAAAATTATCTGCTGCCAAGCTACGTCAAGGAATTTCTCGCTTCATCAGCCAAAGCAAATTATAAGCATAACAAAACGAGTACGCACAGGACGAATCCCGGCGTACTCGTTAATTTTTACATATTTACTTGACGATTGTCACAGGCACATCAGCGTTTTCCACTATGACGCTGCTGACACTATTGCGGAACAAGCCTTCCAAAACTCCCATGCCTCTGCTACCCAGCACGATACCGTCACATTCCTGCTCACCTACAGCACGCAGGATACTTTCGGCAATATCGTTGTCGTTTTCCAGCAAATAGGTACAGTCAATGTTCTTGCCGCTGAGAATCGCATGTGCGGCATCAAGCACTTCATCACCCATCTGAACATACAGCAATCGCTTCCAAATTCCACAATATGCTGTTTCATTCTGCCGGAAAGCACCGTCATAACCACCAGCGAGCCGCGCGTATAGCTTACAAGCTCACAGGCATATTCCAATGCTCTCCAGGAATGCTCCGTACCGTCAATAGGTACAAGAATGCGTTTCAGCATTTTATTTTACAATCAGCACAGGTACATTTGCATATTGAGCAACCTTAGAGCTTACGCTGCCAAGGAAGAATTCAGCAATACCGGAAAGGCCACGCTGCCGATTACAATTGCATCTGCGCCGGTCTTTTTAGCCATAGCAATGATGCGTTCGGACGGATGGCCAACCTCCAGGCTGAATTTGGTTTCGCCTTCGTAGGTGCTCAGACGCTCCTGCGCCATTTCGAGAACCTTGTCACCGATTTTCTCCAGCTCACTGTTGCCCTGGCTTACAGTTGCGTGATCCAGAGGCACTGCCAGCAAAGCAGCATTGTTATATGGTTGGATTACATTGATTACATGCAGTTCCCCGCCAAACTTTTTGCCAAGCTCTACAGCAGTATCCAGTGCTCTCCGGGAGCCTTCACTGCCATCTACAGGAACAAGAATCTTTTTAAACATAACAACGCACCTCCATAATAATGCACATGTTGTAATTTATTTATTATATTTTTTACAAGAAGAGGCTTTTTTTTCTTCTTACATTATATATTCTGCTTTAGCGCAAAAAATCCTGCCTGAATTACTCGCGGCCGCGATTTTTTCTTTTTTTCGTGGATGCGGGCAGATTTCTTGCTGAACTTTTTCGGTTCGTCAGCCAGCTTTGCCAACTCGGAAGGAGATTGCTCCTTAGCCTCGGCAAAGTTTTCGCCCTTCACAAAGCGGAAATAAATCGCAATGCCGGCAATCAGCACCAGAGGAATGCTGCCGATAATATAACGGTAGCTCTGCGGTGCAGCCATTGTGATAAAGTCATAGATAACGATACATGCAGGCACCAGAATAATCTGTCCCACGCGGGCGAGGAAGCCGTCCTTACCCATAAAGCGCACTACCATGCCATAAGCCAAAAAGGCTACCGCAAAGGAAACGAAAGACATAAATACCAAAAACGCAAAAAACTCAAAATTCATCTAAAAAAGCACCTTCCTTAATTCTTCTGTCCGCAGGCACGGGCACCAATGACGCGCGCAGCCCAGACACCGCTGGCACTCGCCTGCGATAATCCGCGTGTAATACCGGCACCGTCGCCTACCGCAAACATATTCGCAACCTTGGTTTCCAGATTACTGTCCAGTTCGAGGCGTGCGCTGTAGAATTTCACCTCTACGCCGTAAAGCAGCGTATCCGCATTTGCCATACCTGGAGCAATCTTATCCAACGCATAAATCATTTCAATAATATCATCAAGATGGCGTTTAGGCAAGACCAAACTTAAATCTCCCGGCGTTGCACTGAGCGTCGGTTTGGTAAAGCTCTTAAGCATACGCTTTTCATTCGTGCGTCTGCCCTTGACCAGATCGCCGAAGCGCTGCACCAGCACTCCGCCTCCCAGCATGTTGGAGAACGAAGCGATGCGCTTGCCGTACTGCAGCGGCTCGTGGAAGGGTTCGGTGAACTTGCTGCTCACCAAAAGCGCAAAGTTGGTGTTCTTGCTGTGCATTTTGGGGTCGCGGTAGCTGTGGCCGTTAACCGTAATAATGCCGTCCGTGTTTTCCGCTACCACATAGCCGTAGGGATTCATACAGAAGGTGCGCACAACGTCATTATAAAGCGAGGTACGGTACAAAATTTTTGCCTCATACACCTCGTCGGTGATATGCTTGAACACCTCTGCCGGCACCTCCACGCGCACGCCGATATCCACCTGATTGTTGATAAAATCAAGGCCCATCTTGGCGCACTGCTCAGTGTACCATTCCGCACCGGCGCGACCGGGAGCGGCAATCAGATACTTGCAGGCAACCTTCTCGCCCTTGTTCAGCTCCAGCACGAAGGTTCCGTCCTCCTGACGGCAAATTTCTTCAACCGCGGTATTGCAGCGGATTTCAATCTTATCCTCCAAAAACTTATGGATGTTTTCCATAATCACGAGGTTGTTTTCCGTACCAGATGGCGTACCTTGCGTTCAGCAGATGCAAGTCGTATTTCAACGCCTGCACGCCTATTTGCTGTTCTTGGTAGAAAAATATTCACCGGGAGCACCATGACGCAGTTCAGCTCATCAACATAATCAATCAGCTCTATAACCTTGTCCTCCGGCAGATATTCGTTCAGCCAGCCGCCGAATTCCGTCGTAAAATTATATTTGCCGTCCGAAAAAGCACCGGCACCGCCAAAACCGCGCATAATGCTGCAGGGGTTGCAGTTAATGCAGTGGTCAACCTTCTTGGCTGCCAGCGGGCAGAAGCGCTTTTCGATCGTATTGCCGGCCTCCAGCATAATAACCTTCAGTTGCGGATACTTCAGCACAAACTCATAGGCGGCAAAAATTGCGGCAGGACCGCCACCGATAATGGCTACATCATACATAAATTCTCCTCCTCGTCATATCCCATAAAAAAACCGCAGCCTCATTTTTTAACTGCGGTTTATCAGCTTATTGCTGTTGTTCCTGCTGCTTGCGCAGGTAGCTTGGCTGCGGCGAGCCGTTTCTGATATCCTTGTATCCCTCTGCCGCCTTACGCATAAAATCTGTTACCAGATAATCAACCTCACCCATCACCACTAAGGCATGGGTTGCATTCTTTTCCAAGAAAGGCAGAATCTTTTCGAGGTTCTCCTTTTTATCTACCAGCTCCACAACAACCGGGAAATTGGCATTGCCGCTGATAAATGTGCTGACAGCACGGCCGACCCCGCGCACCTTGCTGGCATAGCTTCAATACCCTTGATAACAGTACCGCCGGCAAGGCCCAAAGAGCGTGCTTCACGCAAAATTGCTTTATAAAGCGGAATATCCTCAAAGAGAACATCCTCGCCTGTATAAATCTTTAAATACGAGGTTTTGTTAAATTCTAAAGCCATGGTTCTACACCTCCAGCCATCATTTCATTTTTGCTTATATTATTATAATTCGGCGCTAAGTAAACAATTCCTGCAATATACAGGCAAAAATTCTTATCATTGCATTTAGGACTTGTCAGCAGAACGATAATACTTTATGATATAAGCGTATGATTTGATTATTGAAAGAGGGTATAAAGCATGACAAAATTACATACCGGACTTACCGGCACCGCTAACGTAACCGTAACCGAGGCTAATATTGCCGCTACTATGAAAAGCGGCTCCCTGGCTGTTTTTGCAACTCCCGCTATGTGCGCACTTATGGAGGAGCTGCCTGCGCCGCAGTCAACCGCTCATCTGGAGGAAGGCAGCGGCACTGTAGGCATCAGCTTGAATATTACGCATGACCGCGCTACCGCTATGGGCGACAGTGTTACCGCTACCGCTAAGCTGACTGCGGTTGACGGACGCAAGCTGACCTTTGAGGTTAGTTGCTGCGGACAGCAAGGGGGTTATCGGTAAGGGTACGCATGAGCGTTTTATTATTGATAATGAAAAGTTTATGGCAAAGGTGAATAGATAATTCGGGGATTTTTAAAGGCGTTCTACCGCAGTTCGGTAGGACGCCTTTTGGTGTTTAATGTGGTGTTACGCGCTCAGCTTGGAGGCAAGCTCGCGCACCTCTGCTTCCGAAAGCTTGGAAAGGCGAACTGTTCTTTCGATGCTTTCGCCTTCGCTCAAAAGATCTTTGGCAAACTCCAATCTGCTGGCATACATACCCTTCTTTTCAGCTTTTTTCGCAGCTTCTTTTTCTCTTTTTGCTACAAATTTTTCAAATACATCGCCCATGTTCGTCAACCCCTTTTCTGTTTCCTTAAAATATCTTGCCTTTTCTGCTAATTCCGGATAATACATATCATTCGGATTACTACAGTTGAAATCGTGCATCAGGCGTCCGAGTGGTGTGTTGTCCTTAATTTTATTATTTACATAGATGATATGCGAACCATCCGCAAAATCTACATTGTTTTCTTCGATTCTTCTGTTGATGTGGTATATTGGCAATCCGCCTTCAGCACATCATACTGCGTGATAAAGATAACGTAATTATCCGGTAATTTTTGGTATACTTCACCCTTTGGCAAGCTGTGAGCGTCCAGCAGGCTCAAATGATAGCGCGCTCTGCGTGCTGCAGCGCCACTGCTGTGGTTCTGTACTTCTACATTGAAGAGCTTACCGTTTTCTTCCTGCGCCAAAATGTCCAGCTGCAAGTCATGTCCTGACAGGTTTTTCAGCTTCTGTTGCGTTACGGCTTTTACCACTTTTATCTTATCATTATTCAGGATAATTCGCAATAACAGCGCTGTACGCTCCGTATCATTTTCAAAGACCTTGTTCATAAAAATATCATCCATTAAAGTTAATTTGGCAATGGATTCTCTGGTATCCGCTCTCAGGTTTACCATTCGTTCAACTCCCTCCCTCAAAAAACGCTTATGTACTACTCAATAATACATAAGGCGTTCTCAATGACGCTGCGACGACTATACTTCGGGCAGGCGTGCAAAATCTTATGGGATTATATTATCAGAAAATTGCATAAATATCAAGAATGATTTGAAAATTCGGTAATTGTGTTTGAGAAGTAAGGCGTTCTACCGCAGTTTGGTAGAACGCCTTTGGTGTTGGTAGGTGTGACTCTTATACGCTCGATAAACTCATGCTAATACAGACTAAAAGACGATTTAAAACTGCATTAGTCCATTACTTGTGGTTGGGTCGACCTAGTCCAATTTTTGTGCTCTATTAAGGCCTGGTACATTTTGTGGTTTCGCTAGTACATTCTTGTGCTCGAGCTAGTCCAAATCTTTGGGTCAACCTAGTACAGCTTTTGTGGTCGTAGGCAAAAATTCCCTGTTCAACAATAAGCAAGAGTGCCTTGTACAGACTAAAATTTCTGCACAAGCCACATCTAAACAAATAAATCCTCCTTCGTTAAAATAGTAATGCCTATATTACTAAGACGAAGAGGATTTTTATCTATGCGTCAGTTTATCACAAATATGCTTAACATTCAAGAAGATAAGATTGAGGAACTACAAACCATTGTGCATTCCGACGGCTCAATCATTATTAATCTTAAGCTAAATGTCACCTCTAAGATTTGTCCATTCTGTTCCAGACCTGTAAATTCATGGTTACTACCCAAGACTCTTACACACTCTACACTGGTCAACCGTAAATGCAGCATTGTTTATCGCCAAAGAAGATTCATCTGCCCAAAATGTTCTTATTCTTTTAACGAACATAATCCCTTTACTAAAGCCAATGACGGACTAACTCACGAAACCAAAATTAATATTTTGAAAGATTTAAAGCATCCAGAAGACACTTATACCAGTGTTGCTGAACGATACCATGTTTCCAAAGCTACTGTTCTAAGATTATTTGACAAACACGTAGATATTATGCGTAAGCCTTTACCAATGGTATTATCCATAGATGAGCACTATTTCCCTGAATCTGATATGGATTCGCTTTACTGCTTCCTGCTCATGAATTTTTGCTTATGTGTGATAAAGAAGCAATAGAAGTGCAAAAAATTTTGCCGTTCCTATCCGACACTTGGCCATTGTGTCGGATAGTCGGGCGGTTATTCGGGCAAGTCAATCTTGCGACAAAGCTGTAATAAATCTCAATGTCCTGCCTGCGGGTGCCGTTCTCATCATAGCTGCACTCATGCACCACAATTTTCTCGATCATTTCCCGCAAGAGAGTGGGGGTCAGTTCTTCAAAGGCAAGGTGCTTGCGGACAATGCCCATAAATTTCTCGGCGTTGACGGTAGCTGCCTGTGACTTGTCCAGTTCGGCTTGCAGGGCGGCGGCTCTCTTTTTCAGCTCCGCTTGCTCGGCTTCGTAGTCAGCCGACAGTTCCATGAAACGCTCATCGCTGATTTTGCCGTTTACATTGTCCTCATACAGCCGCTTGATAATGCGGCTGATTTCAGAAATGCGTTCCTGCGCCTGTTCAAGCTGCTTGATGGCTGCGGCGGTCTTTCGCTTGCCGCCGATCTCGTTCTGCTGGACAAGTAGTTTCACAAACCGGCTCTCATGCTTGGCTGCGTATTCGGTCACTTGCCGGAGATTTGCCAGGACACCAGCGGTCAACAGATCGGTGCGGATAAAGTGCGCCGTACAGTTGCGGGTGCGCTTCTTGTAGCTGCCGCAGATGTAGCAGTCCTGTTTGCGGTCTTTGTTCTGATACCGCTGCTGATACAGCACATGGCCGCAGTCGGCGCAGAACAAAATCCCGGAGAACAGCCCCACTTCATCGTAGCGGTTCGGGCGTTTGCGCTGTTTGCGTAACTCCTGCACCCGTTCCCATGTTTCCTTGTCGATGATCGGCTCATGGTGGTTCTCGAAAATGGCCTGCTTCTCGACGGGGTTCTCTATGCTGTGCTTGACCTTATAAGAAGGCTTTTCCGTTTTGAAGTTCACCAGACATCCGGTGTACTCTCGGTTTTCGAGGATATGAACGACGGTGTTGGTCGCCCATTTGCACTCATAGCCTGGGTGATAACGGCGGGTGCTGCCTGTCCGCTGATATTCCAGCGTCCCCGGCGTGGGGATTTGCTGCTCCGTCAGCATACGGGCAATCTTGGTCGGGCCGTTCCCGGCAAGGCAAAGCTGGTAAATCTGCTGCACCACCGGGGCGGCTTCCTCGTCTATAATAAAATTCTCGTCCTCGTCCATCACATAGCCGTAAACCGGCTTGCTGGTAACAGGCTTGCCGCTCATGCCTTTTGACTTTTTCACTGCCTTGATTTTCTTGCTCGTATCTCTCACCAGCCATTCATTGAACAGATTTCGCAGCGGGGTAAAATCGTTGTCCATGCCCTCGCTGGCACTGTCCACATTATCGTTGACAGCGATAAAACGCACACCCTTTTGAGGGAACAGCATTTCCGTGTAAAACCCTACCTGCAAGTAGTTTCGCCCTAACCGGCTCATGTCCTTGACGATGACCGTACCCACTTTCCCGGCTTCAATGTCCGCAAGCATGGCTTGAAATCCGGGCCGCTGGAAGTTCGCGCCGGAAAAACCGTCGTCGGTGTACCAGCGCAGATTGGTAAAGCCGTTCTGTTTTGCGTAGGTTTCGAGTATCCTTTTTTGGTTCGATATGGAATTACTCTCGCCTTGCAATTCATCCTCGTGGGACAATCTCGGATAAAGGGCGGTAATGAGGTTTTGGGTGGCTTGTCTTAACATAAAATCCTCCGTTTCCGACAGCCAGCCCCACTATTCCGTGGTTTCATTGTACCACGGAACGGCGGGGGCTGTACAGCGGCAAAAGCGTTAAATTTGCTTCTTTACAGCTTTTCAATTTTCCGATTTTTATGGTATGGGTTGTCGTCCCATATTTGCAGTAGAAAAGTTCATAACTCCGTGGTATACTCTGATTTAACAAAAAAATCAGAAGTTAAAGGAGAAAACATGAAGTATACAATAGATGAATTAACCGCGGCCAAAAGGCAAATTGATTCAACTCTGCACAAGCTAAGAGAAACAGTAAAAACATTTGAATCAAAGGATAATTCCGAGCGTTATAAATCACAAATCACATTGGCAAAGAGAAGAATAAAAGCCTTTGAAATTGCAAATTATTTTATAGAGAATGAGATTAAGAATTGCTAAAGCACTTCCGATTTTCGTTCCAGCGGTCATGCTCCCTGGCATGGCCGCTTTTCCATGCCCCGGTTCACGCCGGATAAGTCGGCTCCTGTGTAGCAGCGGCTTCCGCTTCCAGTACCCGCGCCATTTTGTCGGCGGCTGTGGTTGTGGTGTCTTTCTTGAAATAGCCGGACACGACAAGGACGGAATTGCCCATGCGGATTTCCGTCACACAGTCAGGGCGGCGGGTGGTGCGGGTGTCGTGCTGCTTGTTATCTGCCATAGGCAATACTCCTTTCAGTCGGTAATCAGTTTCTTCATGCTCTCCATTTTCCGCTTGGCGGTTTCCTGCCGGAAGTTGTCGCCGGTAAAGCGTACCGGGACGCACATGGAAAGCAGGCGGTCATAAATCCGGGAATGGGCGGTGTCCTCCGGGTTGTGCAGGTCGTCCAGCGTAAGGTTGGTCGTGACGATCAGCGGCTTGCCGCTGCGGTAACGGCTGTCAATCACATTGAACACCTGTTCCAGCCCGTATTCCGTCCCGCGTTCCATGCCGAAGTCGTCAAGGATCAGCAGCGGATAACGACAAAGGCGGGAAATGTACTCGTTGCGCCCCTCAAAGCTGGCGGCAAGGTCATTGAGGATAAGAGCAAAGTTCGTCATGCGGACGGGGATTTCTTTCTCCATGAGGCGTTTGCGATACAGCCTGCAAGGTAGCTTTTGCCGGTGCCTACGCCGCCCCAGAACAGGCAGCCGATATTGTCTGTCCGCATATCTTCCCAATGCTCCACATACCGGCGGGCAAGCCCGGTCTGCGGGTTCCTGCCGTTGTCGTTCTCGAAGTCCAGTCCCGCATGGTGGGGTCGGTAAAGCCCCGGCGTTTCAGTTCTTCCACGGTGTCAAGGTGTCTGCGCCGCTTTTCGGCGGCTTCCCGTTCCTCGCGGGCGGTTCTCTGGCAGTCGCACTCTGCCGGGTGGCGGTCGCGCCCGAAGATAGCGCCTTATCCGGCGCAAAATAGGCTTCTTTCGGCTTCGGCACTTGCCGCAGTACAGTAAACCGTCCTCGCCGGTGTAGTCCTCCGGCTCCGGGATGGTGGTCGTCATATTCTCCAAAACCGCGTTGATTTCATTCTTCATAAACTCTCGCCCTCCTTGCATGAGTAGTCTGGTATGCCCTTTTTAGGGGCTTCCTTTTTGTCGTTCCCCGCCCATATCCGCAGGGCGGCGGCATAGTTCTGGTAGCTTTTCCCGTTGGCGGCAAGGTAGCGGCTCATTTCCTCGATGAACCGTTCCAGCCTGTCAGGGTACTCTGCCTGCAACTCGTCGTATTCGGTCTGTGACAGAAAAATATTTCCATATCGGCCATAGGGCGCGGACGGCCCCCCACTCACTCCCTTTGTTTGGCTCTCTGTAAGGTTGTTTATAGTAGTTTGGTTAGGGGACGGTTTTCCGACCATCATAAGGTCGGTTTTCTGACCATCAGTAGGACGGTTTTCCGGCTCTATGAGGGGCGGACTTCCGGCCATCAGTTGGTCTGAAAACTGTACCTGTGGCACTGGCGGTACTTTGACATAAAGCCGGTTCGGTGCGGAGAAGCCGCCCCGTTCCCGTTCCAACAGCCCCGCCGTGTCCAGTTCATTAAGCGCCCCCTTGATGGTGGTGCTGCCTTTATCCAGTATTTCTGCTATCTCCGCGATGGGATAGATAATATAAATCCTGCCCTCGTCGTCCAGCCACTTGTTTTTCTGGGAGAGGGTGGAACGGTCTAACAGCAGCGAATACAGCAGCTTGGCGGTCTGTGAAATCTCCATTTTCAGCAGGAAACGGGGATACGGCAGATAGGCGGGCAGCCGCGTGTCTGCCCTGATATATCAGCGATAGGATCACCTCCCTGTGTTCGGGTTGATTTTGGCGTATTGTCACGCATTAAAACGCCGTTTCCGGGGGAAAAGGATAAATGTATCGCGTACCCTTTGACACCCACGAAAAAGCCTTGATTTATGCGGGTTTGAAAGGCTCTAAAGCGTGACATCTCTGCCTTTGTTTCCGCTTTCTCTCGGCGCTTTGATTTTCTTCATGCGCCCGGCGCAGTCGGGGCAGTATTTTCCCCGGTTGGATTTGGGGACAAAGGCCGCCCCGCAGACGGCACACCGTTTCCGGCTTCCCCGGCACAAGAGGGCTGCGGCCAGCTCCCCGTCAAGGGGCAGGACAGCCACACGGAACCAGTGGCACATGAGGGAAAAGGAAATGCTCTGGACGCACACGCAAGGCTCCCCGTCGTCCAATAGCAGGCAGTTCCCCTCATCGTAGTTACAGCACTCATGTACCAGCCGCCGCGCCCGCCGGTGCTGGCGGTAGTCCATGTGGGGCAGGTTATCGCTCATGGCTCTGCTCCTTTCTGCGGTGCGGCTCGTCCCGGCGCAAAATCTGGTCGATGTTCCGCTTGACGGTCTGCAACTCCTTGAACCGCTGTTTCTGTTCGTGATAGGTGTTATACAGGCCGTCTTTCTCGGAGATAAGCTGCTCGATCTCGGCCTGCAACGCTTTCCGGGCGGGCAGCTTGGTAATGCCATGCGCCTTGAAATACCGGGCTGCTGCGTCGGCTATGATAAAATCGCTCTCATGGGCCTGCCGGTATGCGGCGCGGGCTTTCTCGGATTTCTGTGCCCGCAGCCGTCGCGGGCGCCTTGGTCTGGGCGTAGGCCAACACCTGCCGCTGCAACTTCTTTTTCCCTTGCAGCTTCGTTTCCAGTGCTTTCAGTTCGCCGCTGGTCTGGCGCATTTTCTGATAGGCGGTGTCAACGGCGGCTTCTAACTGCTCCGGGGAAGTAAAGCCGTATTGCTGGTAGACGGACAGCGTTTTGGCGGCCTGCTTCAGATTGTGTATCTTCGCCCAGCGTTCATAGCCCCGGCCTTTGCCCTCGGCCATTTTCTGCTCAATGTCCACAAGCCGCTGCACTCCGTCCTGTTTCGGGGCGCTATCTCGCTCTGGCAACCTGCAAGCGGTCTTTTATGGTGCGTGGGGGATCGGGGGATCTGGCTGGCGCTTCGGCTGCTCTGGCGGCGTTGCTCTAAAACGGCAAAGACAGCGGCGCGGTCAAAATCGTCGCCCAGCTTCCGGGCGTGATAGGCTTCGTCCTGTCTGGCGTGAGGTAGGACAGCCGCCCCCGGCTCTCCTTGACGGTCACACCCTCCCGCAACAGCAGAGAGGA
>ENA-OQCS01000081-OQCS01000081.1-human-gut-metagenome-genome-assembly--contig:-NODE-81-length-42559-cov-3.243967_pt1 | contig 42559 bp, 61 predicted proteins | sample MGYA00242757_ERZ504575 | MGnify/ENA primary metagenome ERZ504575 (study PRJEB26092, sample SAMD00036297) | human gut metagenome | host: Homo sapiens | study: EMG produced TPA metagenomics assembly of... | reverse complement strand
CAATGTCGCAACCTGCCTGAACCCCAATCTGGAATATGCTTTCGTCAAGATCGGTGACGCCTACCACATCATGGCCCGCGAACTCGTTGAGGATTACCGAAAGAAGGCTAACGTTCCAGGTTTCCGTCCTGGTCAGGTCCTATGGGTATGATTAAGCGCCAGTTCGGTGCATCTGTAAAGATGGAGGCCATCAACAAGCTCGTTGGCCAGGAGATTTACAAGTATGTACAGGACAACAATATCCAGATGCTCGGCGAGCCTCTCCCATCAGAGAAGCAGGAGCCAGCTGACCTGGAGAAGGATACAACCTTCACATTCATGTTCGACATCGCTGTTGCACCTGAGTTCAAGGTTACTCTCAACGGTCGCGACAAGGTTGATTACTATAATATCAAGGTTGACGATAAGATCCTCGACCAGCAGGTAGAGATGTACGCTCAGCGTGCAGGTAGCTACGAGAAGGGCGAGAAGTATGAGGAGAACGACCTTTTGAAGGGTGATATCCGTGAGCTCGACGAGAACGGTAACACCAAGGAAGGTGGTATTACTGTTGAGGGTGCTATCCTGATGCCTAGCTACATCAAGGTAGAGGAGCAGAAGAATCTCTTTAATGACGCTAAGGTGGGTGATGTAATCACTTTCAACCCTAAGAAGGCTTATCCAGAGAACGATACAGAGGTTTCTTCTCTCTTGAAGATCGAGCGTGAGGCTGTTGCTGACTTGGAGTCTGACTTCAGCTTCCAGATCACAGAGATCCAGCGCTTCAAGAAGCACGAGGTTAACGAGGAGCTCTTCAAGCAGGTATTCGGTGAGGATACTGACGTGAAGGACGAGGCTGCTTTCCGTGCTAAGATCGCTGAGGGCTTGCAGGAGCAGTTGGTTAACGACTCTGACTACAAGTTCATCCTCGACGTTCGCGAGCACTGCGAGAAGAAGGTTGGCGAGTTGACATTCCCAGATGCACTCTTGAAGCGCATCATGTTGGCTAACAACAAGGACAAGGGTGAGGAGTTCGTAGAGAAGAACTACGAGCAGAGCATCAAGGAGTTGACATGGCACCTCATCAAGGAGCAGCTCATCAAGGCTCAGGATATCAAGGTGAACGACGAGGATATCAAGGAGACCGCTAAGGAGGCAGCTCGTGCTCAGTTCGCTCAGTATGGTATGACAAACATCCCAGAGGAGTATATCGAGAACTATGCTAACGAGATTCTCAAGAAGGGTGACTCTGTTGACGCATTGGTAGATCGCTCTATCGACCGTAAGTTGGCTACAGCTCTCAAGAGCGCTGTTAAGCTCAATGAAAAGGAGATTTCTGTAGAGGATTTCAACAAGATGATGCAGGAATAACACTTTGAAAAAAAACTTCAAATAAATACGAGTTATCGACTTTTTTATTATCTTTGTTCCACCGAATGAGATAATGAGGTCGATAACCTCTTTTTTGTTCCTTATTTTGAAGAAAAAAGTAATATAGATATGAACGATTTTAGAAAATATGCTACCAAGCATCTTGGTATGAATGGGATGGTGCTTGACGACGTGATGAAGTCGCAGGCTAAGTATTTGAACCCTTATATCTTGGAGGAGCGTCAGTTGAACGTTACCCAGATGGACGTGTTCTCTCGCTTGATGATGGACCGCATCATCTTCCTGGGTACAGAAATTGATGATTATACTGCCAACACCTTGCAGGCACAGCTGCTCTATCTCGATTCTGTAGATAGCGGCAAGGATATTTCCATCTATCTGAACAGTCCTGGCGGTAGCGTTACTGCCGGTCTGGGTATCTATGATACTATGCAGTTTATTACCAGTGATGTAGCTACCATCTGTACAGGTATGGCTGCTTCCATGGCTGCCGTATTGCTCGTTTCAGGTCAGGAAGGCAAGCGTTCTGCCTTGCCACATAGCCGTGTGATGATTCACCAGCCATTGGGTGGTGTTCAGGGTCAGGCTTCTGATATCGAGATTGAGGCTCGTGAGATCCTGAAGATGAAGAAGGAACTCTATACCATCATCTCTGAGCATTCTCATACTCCATACGACAAGGTTTATGCTGATAGCGACCGTAACTACTGGATGACTGCCGAGGAAGCAAAGGAGTATGGTATGATTGATAATATCCTGGTACGCAAGTAACGGGACGGTATATCAAGATTGCTATATATAATATAAGGTATATATTATAATAAGGTATAAAGAAGAAAAAGGAAAAGACATTATGCCAAAGAAAGCATGTAGCTTCTGTGGAAGAAGCGAGAATGAAGTGAAGTTGTTGATCACGGGTATCAATGGCTTTATCTGTGAGGAGTGCGCCAAGCAGGCATTTGAGATAGTGCAGCAGACTGGCGTATTGAATCCAAAGGGCGATGACGCGAAGTTTGCCTTGAAGCAGGTGCCAAAGCCTATGGAGATCAAGGAATATCTCGATGAATATATCATCGGACAGGAACAGGCCAAGCGTCATCTTGCCGTTGCTGTCTATAATCACTATAAGCGTCTGCAGCAGCCTGAGGATAAGGAAGGCGTGGAAATAGAAAAGAGCAACATCATCATGGTGGGTAGTACCGGTACCGGTAAGACATTGCTGGCACGTACCATTGCCAAGTTGCTCGATGTACCTTTCACCATCGTGGATGCTACGGTATTTACCGAGGCTGGTTATGTAGGTGAGGATGTGGAGAGTATCCTCTCCGTCTGCTTCAGGTAGCCGACTATAATGTGGAGGCTGCCCAGCGTGGTATCGTCTTCATCGACGAGATTGACAAGATTGCCCGCAAGAGCGACAACCCATCTATCACCCGCGACGTAAGTGGAGAGGGTGTACAGCAGGGACTTTTGAAACTCCTGGAGGGAACTATGGTGAACGTACCGCCAAAGGGTGGACGCAAGCATCCTGATCAGGATTACATCCATGTGGATACCAAGAATATCCTCTTTATCTGCGGTGGTGCCTTCGACGGTATCGAGCGCAAGATTGCCCAGCGCCTGAACACCCACGTGGTAGCTACAACTCTGTACAGAATGTTGCCAAGGTAGATAAGAAGGATCTGATGAAGTACATCCTGCCACAGGATTTGAAGTCATTCGGTCTGATCCCTGAAATCATCGGTCGTCTGCCTGTGCTCACCTATCTCAATCCTTTGGATAGAGATGCGCTGCGCAAGATCCTGGTAGAGCCAAAGAACTCTATCGTGAAGCAGTATATGAAGCTCTTCGAGATGGATGGCATCAAACTCAGCTTTACAGAGGAAGCACTCGACTTCATGGTAGATAAGGCTGTGGAGTATAAGTTGGGTGCCCGTGGACTTCGTTCTATCGTAGAGGCAGTGATGACCGATGCGATGTTTGAGGTACCATCCAAGAAGATCAAGAAGTTTGAAGTGACATTGGATTATGCCAAGGGACAGCTCGACAAGGCTCATCTTGGACAGCTGGAGTCTGCGTAAGGAGGATTCCGGCAAGCATCTTCTTTGTAAATATAATCAAATCAGTTGGGAGAGAATCCCGGCTGATTTCTATATACCATATAAAGACATATAAAATTAAAGTTGGATATGACGGAACAGGTAAATCTTACAGAACAGTTGAAACATTATTTCGGTTTCGATTCGTTTAAAGGCGAGCAGGAATCTATCATCAGGAACCTGATGGAAGGCAACGATACGTTTGTGTTGATGCTACTGGTGGTGGCAAGAGCTTGTGTTATCAGCTTCCATCCTTGATCATGGATGGAACAGCTATTGTTATCTCACCACTGATTGCCTGATGAAGAATCAGGTGGATGTAATCAATGGACTGAGCGAAGACGATGGCGTGGCTCACTATCTGAATTCATCTCTGAACAAATCGGCTATTGAGAAGGTGAAGGGCGACATATTGAGTGGCAAGACCAAGCTCCTCTATGTGGCACCGGAATCTCTGACCAAGGAAGATAATGTAGAGTTCTTGAAGACCATCAAAATCTCTTTCTATGCCGTGGATGAGGCACACTGTATCTCTGAGTGGGGACATGATTTCCGCCCAGAGTACCGACGCATACGCCCTATCATCAACGAAATAGGCAAGGCACCGGTCATTGCCCTTACGGCAACGGCTACCGACAAGGTGCGTACAGATATCAAGAAAAACCTCGGCATCGTGGATGCCAGGGAATTCAAGAGTTCCTTCAACCGTGCGAATCTCTTCTACGAGGTGCGCCAGAAAACCAACGACATCGATCGCCAGATTATCATGTTTATCCGTCAGCATCCAGGTAAGAGTGGCATCATCTATTGTCTGTCCAGAAAGAAAGTGGAAGAACTGGCTGAAGTACTCAAGGCAAACGATATCAAGGCTGCTCCTTATCATGCAGGTCTGGATTCTGCAACCCGTTCGCAGACTCAGGACGACTTTCTGATGGAGCGTATCGATGTCATCGTGCGACTATCGCCTTCGGTATGGGTATTGACAAGCCGGATGTAAGATTTGTCATCCACTATGATATTCCAAAGAGTCTGGAAGGTTACTATCAGGAGACCGGTCGTGCCGGACGCGATGGAGGAGAAGGTATCTGCATCGCTTTCTATGCACGCAAGGATTTGAGAAAACTGGAGAAATTCATGGAGAACAAGCCTGTGGCTGAACAGGATATCGGCCGACAGCTCCTGCAGGAGACTGCCGCATACGCTGAATCATCTGTCTGCCGCCGCAAGATGCTGCTCCATTATTTCGGAGAAGAATATGATGTGGAAAACTGCCACAATTGCGACAACTGTCTGCATCCTTCCGTGAAGTTTGAGGCTAAAGATGCCCTGGTAGTGGTATTGGAGGCTGTGGCTGCCGTGAAGGAAAACTTCCGTCAGGAGTATATCATCGATTTCGTGAAAGGCCGTGCCACCGACGACATCGTTTCCCACAAGCACGACAACCTGGAAGAGTTTGGTGCCGGTGAGGATATGGATGCCAAGGTATGGATCCGGTAATCCGCCAGGCATTGATAGCCGGTTATCTCAAGAAGGATGTAGAGAACTACGGACTCTTGAAGTTGACTGCCGCCGGCAAGCGTTATCTGAAGAATCCAACCTCTTTCATGATCGTTGCCGACAAGGAGTTTAAGGACGATTATGTAGAGAGTGCTCACGAAGCAGTAACAACGGAGAAGCACTGGATCCAACTCTCTTTGCCATGTTGAAAGACCTGCGTAAGAGTGTGGCGAAAAAGCGCAAGTTGCCACCATACGTCATCTTCCAGGATGTATCGCTGGAGCAGATGGCTACCATGTATCCGCACGACTTGCAGGAGTTGCAGAACATCCAGGGCGTGGGAGCTGGTAAGGCAAAGCGTTATGGCAAGGAATTCTGTAAGCTGATCCAGAACTATTGTATAGAAAATGAAATAGAGCGACCAGAGGAGTTGCGCGTGAAGACCGTTGCCAAGAAGTCATTGCTCAAGGTGAATATCATCCAGAGCATCGACCGACAGATCGACCTCGAAGATCTTGCCAGCGCCAAAGGTTTGGAGTTCGCTGATCTCTTGGACGAAATCGAGGCAATCGTGTATAGCGGAACCAAGTTGAATATCGATTATTTCATCGAAGGCAGGATGGATGACGATAAGATCGACGACATCTATGACTATTTCATGGAGAGCGAAACAGACGACTGGATGCGGCACTCGATGAGTTGGATGAAGACTACACAGAAGAGGACATTCGACTGATTAGAATCAAGTTTTTGTCCGAACAAGCCAACTAATCACGTTAAATAGCATTAATAAGGTAAGATTTTCGTAAAAAGCGAACTCTATCTGAGAAATTATTGCTAAATTTGCACGCAATAAATTTTTAAAGGTTACAATATGTCATCATTTGTTGCAGATAAAATTGTAATGGACGGTCTCACTTACGACGACGTCCTTCTGATCCCTGCTTATTCAGAGGTACTACCAAAACAGGTAGAGTTGAAAACCAAGTTCTCTCGTAACATCGAGTTGAACGTTCCATTCGTTACAGCAGCGATGGACACCGTTACCGAGGCTTCAATGGCGATTGCTATCGCCCGCGAAGGTGGTATTGGTGTCATCCACAAGAACATGACCATCGAGGAGCAAGCTCGTCAGGTGGCTATCGTGAAGCGTGCTGAGAATGGTATGATTTATGACCCTGTCACCATCCGTCGTGGCAGTACAGTGAAGGATGCGCTGGATATGATGCACGACTATCATATCGGTGGTATTCCAGTGGTGGATGACGAGAATCATCTCGTTGGTATCGTGACTAACCGTGACCTTCGTTTCGAGCGTCACATGGACAAGAAGATAGATGCGGTAATGACCAGCGAGAACCTGGTTACCACTCACATCCAGACCGACTTGGTTGCCGCAGCTGCCATCTTACAGGAGAACAAGATTGAGAAGCTCCCTGTAGTTGACAATGAGAATCACTTGGTAGGTTTGATTACTTACAAGGACATTACCAAGGCAAAGGACAAGCCAATGGCTTGCAAGGATGCCAAGGGTCGCCTTCGCGTGGCTGCCGGTGTAGGTGTTACTGTTGATACCTTGGATCGTGCCAAGGCTTTGGTTGAGGCTGGTGCTGATGCCATCGTTATTGATACTGCTCATGGTCACTCTAAGGTGTTGTCGAGAAGCTCAAGCAGGTTAAGGCTGCCTTCCCACAGGTAGATGTAGTAGTAGGTAATGTTGCTACTGGCGAGGCTGCCAAGTATTTGGTAGAGAATGGCGCTGATGGCGTAAAGGTAGGTATCGGTCCTGGTTCTATCTGTACCACCCGTGTCGTTGCCGGTGTAGGTGTGCCTCAGTTGAGTGCTGTTTATGATGTATATTCTGCCTTGAAGGGTACAGGCGTTCCTCTGATTGCCGATGGTGGTTTGCGCTATTCTGGTGACGTTGTGAAGGCTCTGGCTGCTGGTGGTAGCTGCGTAATGATCGGTTCATTGGTAGCTGGTACTGAGGAAAGCCCTGGCGATACTATCATCTTCAACGGCCGTAAGTTCAAGAGCTACCGCGGTATGGGTTCTCTCGAGGCTATGGAGCAGAAGAATGGTTCTAAGGACCGTTACTTCCAGGGTGATACCAAGGATGCCAAGAAGCTTGTACCAGAGGGTATCGCAGGTCGTGTTCCTTACAAGGGAACTGTACAGGAGGTTATCTACCAGTTGATTGGTGGCTTGCGTTCTGGTATGGGTTACTGTGGTGCTGCTACTATCGAGAACTTGCACAACGCTAAGTTTGCCCGCATTACAAATGCCGGTGTATTGGAGAGCCACCCACATGATATCACTATCACCAGTGAGGCTCCTAATTACAGCCGCCCAGAATAATTATTTGAAAAGTAATATGAGATTTTATGCGCTTTTTGCAGCTATGCTCCTTTCGGGGAGCATAGCTTTTGCTCAAAACGACGACCCTACTATCATGACTATCAATGGTCAGCCTGTCAGTCGTTCGGAATTTGAATATTCTTATAACAAAAACAATTCCGAGGGCGTGATTGACAAGAAGACAGTCAATGAGTATGTTGACCTATTTGTTAATTACAACTTAAGGTTTTGGCGGCATTGGATGCCCGTATCGATACAACGGCTTCTTTCAAACAGGAGTTCCTGCAGTATCGTGACCAACAGGTACGTCCGGCGATGATCAGTTCGGGAGATGTGGAGGCGGAAGCGCAGAAAATTTACGAAGAAGCGAAACAACGTGTCAGTAAGTCGGGCGGAATGGTTCATCCTGCCCACATATTGATCCGTTTGGGACAGAAAGCCTCTGCTGCAGACCAGGAAACGGCGCGACAGAAGGCTCAATCTATCTATCAGGATCTATGCAAAGGAGGCGATTTCGCCGGATATGCCAGAAAGTATTCTGATGACCAGGGTTCTGCCGTCAAGGGCGGAGACATCTCCTGGATATCAAGAGGGCAGACGGTGAAGACTTTTGAGGATGCTGCGTTCTCACTCAAGGTGGGAGAAATCAGCAAGCCAATCCTCTCCGAGTTTGGCTATCACATCATCAAGCAGATGGGAAAGCAGGACTTCTATCCTTATGATTCGGTGAAGAACGATATCCTTCGTTTCATCGATGCCAAGGGAATCAGAGAAAGAATCATCAACGAAAAGTTGGATTCCATTGCCAGGACGTTGCCTGCGGGAAGTGACCGTGAAACCGTCTTGGATCAGAAAGCTTCAGAATTGTCGGTTCACGACAAGAATCTGAAATATCTCATGCAGGAGTATCACGAAGGATTGCTGCTCTATGAAATCAGCAACCGGATGGTATGGGAGAAAGCAGCGAATGATGAACAGGCACAAGCTGCTTATTTTGCCAAGAACAAGAAGAAATACAGATGGGAGCATCCCCGCTTCAAGGGTATTGCTTACCATACAAAGGATGCTGCCGATGTGGCAGCGGTCAAGAAATGCGTAAAGGGTAAGCCTTTCAGCCAATGGGCAGAGTTGCTTCGAAGGAAGTTTAATGCCGATTCGGTGGTGCGTGTCCAGGTGGAGGAAGGAATCTTCAAGAAGGGAGATCATCCTGTAGTGGATTCACTGGTGTTCAAGACAAGCGCTAAGGTAGAGAAGGTTAAAGGATATCCTTACGATGCTACATTCGGAAAAATTCTCAAGAAGGGACCTAAGGAATACACGGATGTGAAAGCCTGGGTGATAGCCGACTATCAGGACCAGCTGGAGAAGGAATGGGTGGCAACATTAAGAAAGAAATATCAGTTTGTGGTGTACCCTGAGGTATTAGCCACGGTAAACAAACATTAAATATAAAATTCAAGCAGAATACAGATCTATGAAGACTGGATATAAAATGAGTCTGGCGTTTATCGCATTGCTCCTTATCATGGGCATGAGCGCAAGCGCCTCACGTATGGGCATGAGTCGCCATGCTTCGGTTGCCGACAGTGATTCGGCAAAGTTGGAAGCGGTGAACGACTCGCAGTCAATCGACCCAGGAAGTATTGTTGACGAGGTGATCTGGGTAGTTGGAGATGAGGCTATCCTCAAGTCTGACGTCGAGGTTACCCGCTTGCAGTCGGAGGCTGATGGCATCAAGTTCGTCGGCGATCCAGACTGTTCTATTCCTGAGCAGATTGCCGTGCAGAAACTTTCCTGCACCAGGCTGCCATCGACAGTATCGAGGTGTCTGAGTCGGAAGTCATGCAGGGCATCGACGACCAGATCAACTACTGGGTTTCCATGATTGGATCCCGTGAGAAGCTGGAGGAATACCGCAAGCAGAGCATCACCCAGATGCGCCAGCAGATGCATGATGATTTCAAGAACCGCCAGCTCATCCAGAAGATGAAGCAGGAACTGGTGAAGGATATCAAGGTATCACCTGCACAGGTGCGTAAGTATTTCAATGACTTGCCTACAGACAGTATTCCATTCGTTCCTACAGAGGTGGAGGTAGAGATTCTTACCATGCAGCCTCGTATTCCTATGGAAGAAATCAGCCGTGTGAAGAACCAGTTGCGTGACTTCACCGACCGTGTGAATAAGGGTGAGACTACTTCGCTACTTTGGCTCGTTTGTACAGTGAAGACCCAGGTTCAGCGAATGGGTGGTGAGATGGATTATATCGGACGTGGTATGTTGGATCCTGCATTTGCCAATGTGGCATTCAACCTGACTGACCCAAAGAAGATTTCCAAGATTGTGGAGTCTGAGTTCGGTTATCACATCATCCAGTTGATTGATAAGCGAGGTGACAAGATCAAGTGCCGTCATATCCTGCTCAAGCCAAAGGTTTCACAGGAGGCTATCGACAAGTCAATCGGTCGTCTGGATTCCATCGGTAATGATATCCGTGCCAAGAAGTTTACCTTCGAGGCAGCCGTAGAGGCATTGTCTGATGATAAGGATACCCGCAACAACAAGGGATTGATGGCAAATACAGCCCAGGCAGACAACCGTACCTCTAAGTTCCAGATGAAGGATCTTCCTACAGAGGTGGCACGTGTGGTAGATACCATGAAGGTAGGCCAGATTTCTGCACCTTTTACCATGGTCAACAGCAAGGGCAAGACTACCTGCGCCCTGATCAAGTTGGTGAGTAGGGTAGAGGGCCATAGAGCTACCATTACTGAAGATTTCCAGGTAATGAAGGATGTCGTCCTTGCCAAGGAAAGAGAAAAAACGTTGCATGACTGGGTGGTTGACAAGATTAAGAAGACCTACGTTCGTATGAACGATCGCTACAAGAATTGCAATTTTGAATATCAAGGTTGGGTTAAATGATCAATAACAAGCAACATAATATTAACAAGAACGGGCATAGAATCTTTTTCATATTGATTCTATGCTATTTGGGTTTTGTCTGGTGCAGGCTATGCAGGCACTAGGAAGAAACATAAGAAGCGCCCGAAGGTGAGAGAGTCTATCTTCTTCATGCCGATGAGCTGCGCTACGATATGTTTGGCAGAAACCCTGATGCCCAGATTGTAAAGGGCAAGGTTTCGTTTATGCACCAGGGAGGTCATCTCACCTGCGACAGTGCCTATTTCTATCAGGGTACCAACTCTGTGAAGGCTTTCGGTCATGTGCATTACCGTCAGGGTGATACTTTGTCGCTTACCTGCGAGAGGGCAGAATATGATGGTATGATGCAGATGATGCATGCCCGCAGAAATGTGGTACTGCACCATCGCAGACAGACCCTGAAGACGGACAGTCTGGATTTTGACCGTCTGTATAACATGGCGAACTTCTTTGACGGAGGTACGCTCATCGACGGTAAGGACCGACTGGTTTCCGACTGGGGAGAATATCATACCGAGACCCGAGAGGCAAAGTTCGTCTTCAATGTGAAGTTGCGCAGTGGTAAGGATGTGGTTACCACCGATACCTTGTATTATGACGTTCCAACCTCTACCGCCCACATGGTGGGACCTTCCAAGATTGTTTCCGGTTCCAGCGTGGTGCATACGGCAGATGGTTATTATGATACCAAGACCGATAAGGCTAAGCTCTTCGGCCGTTCTACCTTGGTGGATAAGGATAAGTCGATTACCGGTGACAGTCTCTACTATGTGAAGAATGGCGAGAGTACGGGTTATGGCAATGTTGTATATGTGGATAAGAATAACAAAAATTCACTTACCTGCAACTATCTCCGTTATAATGAGAAGACGGGAATGGGATTCGCTACCAAGCGACCTGTAGCCATCGACTATTCTCAAAAAGATACGTTGTGGATGCATTCAGATACTATGCGCATCTATACTTTCAATATCAATACAGATTCGGTATATCGCAAGGTGCATGCCTATCCGCATGTCCGTGCTTTCCGCAACGACATGCAGGCTATCTGCGATTCCCTGGTTTTCAATTCCAAGGATTCCTGTATGACGATGTATAAGGATCCTGTTATCTGGAATGCCAACCGGCAGATGCTCGGTGAGGAAATCAGAGCTTATATGGCAGACTCCACCATCCGCTTTGCCCATGTCATCGGTCAGGCTCTCTCTATCGAGCAGATGCCAGACAGCGTACATTATAATCAGATTACTTCTTCTGAAATGAAATCCTATTTCGAAAAAGGAGAAATGAAGATGACGGAAGCAATCGGCAATGTGCAGACGGTCTATTATATGACCAACGACAAGGACAGTTCCCTGGTGGGACTCAACTATCTGGAGACCGATACCATGCGTATGTATCTGGGAGCAGCCAGAAAGTTGGATAAATCTGGACCAATAAGTTTACCAGTACCATGTATCCGATTACCCAGGTTCCGCCTGCCAAGTATAAGCTACCTAACTTTGCATGGTTTGAGGACCTCCGACCAAAGGATAAGAATGATATTTTTGTTTGGCGTGGCAAGTCGAGTGGCACGGAGTTGAAATCCATCAAGCGCCATGAGGCACCTTTGCAATCCCTGAAGAAGGAATCTCTCAAGAAGGACAAGGAAAAGCTGAAGCTGAGATGCCTCAGGGAAAACTGACAAGGAGGCATCCAAGACAGCTCCTAAGAAAACTGTTCGTGCAGCTTCCAGAAAAATCTCAAAGGTAGCGCCAAAAGTTACCAAGAAAAACAAACGTAAATAAAAAAAGAAACGACGATGAGTGATGTCATCCAACTTTTACCAGATTCTGTTGCCAATCAGATAGCAGCAGGAGAAGTGATACAGCGACCAGCTTCTGTCATCAAGGAGCTGGTGGAGAATGCTGTTGATGCCGGCGCCAGGAATATTCAGGTGGTCGTGGTGGATGCGGGTCGCACCAACATCCAGGTCATTGATGATGGCAAGGGAATGTCGGAGACGGATGCCCGCCTTGCCTTTGAGCGCCATTCCACCTCTAAGATCCGTAAGGCAGACGATCTCTTTGCCCTCCGTACGATGGGATTCCGAGGAGAAGCTTTGGCTTCTATCGCTGCCGTGGCACAGGTGGAACTCAAGACTCGTCAGGAGTCTGACGAGATAGGTACCCTCGTAGCCATATCGGGTTCCCGGTATGAGCGCCAGGAACCTTGTGCCTGTCCTGTGGGAACCAACTTTTCTGTAAGCAATATCTTCTACAATGTTCCTGCCCGCCGTAAATTCCTGAAATCGAATTCTACCGAGCTCAATAACGTCCTTACCGCTTTTGAGCGCATTGCCTTGGTGAATCCGCAGATTTCGTTTACCCTGCACAGCAATGGCACGGAAGTGTTCAATCTTCGGGCTGCCAATCTGCGCCAGCGTATTCTGGATGTGTTTGGCAAGAAGTTCAATCATGATCTCTTGCCCGTCAATGTAGAGACAACCATGTGCAAGGTTTCCGGATTTGCCGGCAAACCGGAGGCTGCCCGCAAGAAAGGAGTGCATCAGTCTTCTTTGTGAACGGCAGATACATGAAGCATCCTTATTTCAACAAGGCGGTGATGGCGGCTTACGACCGTTTAATTCCGGTAGGAGAGCAGGTGCCTTACTTCCTCTATTTCGAGGTGGATCCTAAGGACATTGACGTGAACATCCATCCTACCAAGACCGAAATCAAGTTTGAGAATGAGCAGGCTATCTGGCAGATTCTCTCGGCTGCCGTGAAGGAGAGCATCGGTATGTTTAATGATGTACCTACCATCGACTTCGATACCGAGGATAAGCCGGAAATCCCGATGTTCAATCCGGAAGAGATTCCTTCGGCATCGGCTCCGAAGATCAGCGTCAATCCAGGATATAATCCTTTCAAAACCCGTTCTACTACTATGCGAAGCCTGTAGGAGCCGGTTTTCCTGGTCCTTCCAGTACCAAACCGGAGATAGACCAGAACTGGGAACAGCTTTACGAGGGGTTGAAAGATCAGGATGAACAGCAGCATACGATGGAACTCTTTGATGAGCCGAACAGGCTACTGCTGCAGGTACTACGGCTAACAGTATTATAGCCGAGAAGTCGCCATCCCATTATCAGTATAAAGGCAAGTATATCATGACTGCCGTGAAATCGGGATTGATGATCATCGACCAGCATCGTGCCCATGTGCGTATCCTGTTCGAACAGTATCTCAAGCAGCTTGCCGAGCGCACCTTCCATTCCCAGAAGGTTCTCTTCCCGGAAGTGGTGCAGTTCCCGATGTCGGAGAAGGTAATCTTCGAAAAGATCTTGCCGGAAATGAACGGGATGGGATTTGAATTGGAAGATCTGGGAGGTGGCAGCTATGCCGTCAACTCCGTACCTGCCGGTCTGGAAGGTATGAATCCGGTAAGACTGGTACAGGATATGGTATCCAGTGCTGTGGAGAAAGGAGTCTCTGCCATGGATGAAATCAACCAAGCCCTGGCTCTTTCGCTTGCCCGTCAAGCAGCGATACCGCACGGACAGGTGTTGAGCAATGAGGAGATGGAAGGATTGGTCAATGGACTTTTCGCCTGCGAGAATGTGAACTATACTCCTGATGGTAAGTCGGTGCTCTGCATCCTCCAGCAGCAGGAGATAGAGCATCTTCTGGGGTAGTTGCTTCCATCATCAAGGAATGCTATATATAATATCGAAGATTGCTATATATAATAAGGTGTAGTTAAACGGAAAGTTAAAAATAGATAGGTATGAAAAAGATATTTGCTTTGCTGGCTTTGGCTAGTGTTTTTATGGGAAGTTTTGCTCAGGACGTAGTTCCTGAAGAAAAATATAGTATTGCCACCAATTCTTTTGGCAGTAATTGGTTTGTGCAGGCTGGTTTGGACTGGAATGCATGGTATTCTGCCGAAGAGAGAGGACACGATCTGTCGAAGAGTCCTTTCAAGAAGTTCCGCAGCAATCCGGGCATCTCCCTGGCTTTCGGTAAGTGGTTTACGCCAGGTATCGGTCTTCGTACTAAGATTCAGGGATTCTGGGGAAAGAAGGTGGATGCCGACTGGAACGAGGATACCAATGAGGGCAACGGTAACAAGTATTGGGTAGCCAATGAGCAGGTGATGTTCAACCTGACCAACCTTTTCAAGGGTTATAAGGAAGAGCGCGTCTGGAACATGATGCGTTTGCCGGTGCCGGTGTGGGCCGATCGATGACTCACGACAACTATGCCATGAATTACAGTCTGGGTCTTCATTCGGCATGGAAGGTGGCAGAAAAGGTTCAGCTTTTTGCTGAGGCTGGTCTGAATACCTTCGATCATAACATTGATAATTGTGCAGGAAGTGCCTCCCAGTCTTGGACCCGCCGATGCAAGAATTACTATTTCGAATTGGGTGTTACCTACAATCTGGGCTCTTCCCGTTGGAGAAAGGCTCCGGATATGGATATTGTTGATACGCTTCACCAGTCGGAACTGGATGCCCTGAATGCTGCTTTGGAAGATGCCAATGCAGAAACCGAGCGTTTGAGAGGACTTTTGGAGAAAAAGCAGGCTGGAGAGAAGGAGACAGAGCATGCTACCGACGTAGCTCCTGCAGATTCAGAAGATGCTCCTGCAGATTCAGTAGAACAGTAAGTTTTGGCTAAAATAGCCTATATAAAGGGCATTTTTCCCCGTGGAAAATGCCTTTTTTTCATGTTTTTTTCAACGAAAATGAAAAAAAAGTCGGAAAAAGTTTGGTGGAATCAAATATTTGTAGTACCTTTGCAACCGCTTACGAAAAGTAAGGGCGCTTAGCTCAGCTGGTTTAGAGCATCTGCCTTACAAGCAGAGGGTCGGCGGTTCGAATCCGTCAGCGCCCACCAAGTTAAAAGGTCTTTCAACAATCGTTGAAAGACCTTTTTGTTTTAATTAAAGCTAAATAATTCTCAGTTTTTCTGTTTTTTCGTAGGAATTCATTAACTTTGCACCCTATATTAATAATACGTATTGTTATGAATTTAGATTTATTGACAGCCATATCACCTATAGATGGTCGTTACAGGGGAAAAACAGAGCAACTCGCTAACTACTTTTCAGAGTATGCTCTCATTCGTTATCGTGTTCGAGTAGAGATAGAGTATTTCATTACTTTATGTGAGTTACCATTGCCGCAGCTGGCTTCTTTCGATCAGTCGCTGTTTGAGCGTTTGCGTGACATCTATCGTAATTTCAACGAAAACGATGCTCAGCGTGTGAAAGACATTGAGAAGGTTACCAACCACGATGTGAAAGCTGTTGAGTATTTTATCAAGGAAGAGTTTGACAAGATTGGTGGCTTGGATGCCTACAAGGAGTTTATCCACTTCGGCTTGACATCTCAGGACATCAACAACACCAGTGTGCCTCTTTCAGTGAAGGAAGCTCTGGAGGAGTGCTTCTATCCTCAGGTTGAAGAGCTGATTGCCCAGCTTCAGACTTATGCTGATGAGTGGAAGGATGTACCTATGCTGGCTAAGACTCATGGTCAGCCTGCTTCTCCTACCGTTTGGGCAAGGAAATCATGGTTTATGTATATCGTCTTACCGAGCAGCTCGATTCTTTGAAGGCTTGCAAGTTTACGGCTAAATTTGGTGGTGCTACCGGTAATTACAATGCTCATCATGTAGCTTATCCTGAGTATGACTGGAAGGCTTTCGGCAACAAGTTCGTCAGCGAGAAGCTGGGCTTGGAACGTGAGCAATATACTACTCAGATCAGCAACTATGATCATCTGGGTTCCATCTTTGATGCCATCCGCAGAATCAACACCATCATCATTGACTTGGACCGTGACTTCTGGATGTACATCTCTATGGATTACTTCAAGCAGAAAATCAAGGCTGGTGAGGTAGGTTCCAGTGCCATGCCACACAAGGTGAACCCTATCGATTACGAGAACAGTGAGGGTAACCTCGGTATTGCCAATGCCATCCTCCAGTTCCTGGCACAGAAGCTCCCGGTTAGCCGTCTGCAGCGCGACCTTACTGACAGCACCGTACTCCGTAACATCGGTGTGCCTCTCGGTCATAGCGTCATCGCCATCCAGAGCACATTGAAGGGCTTGCGTAAGCTCATCCTTCATGAAGAGAAGTTGCAGGAAGACTTGAATAATACCTGGGCTGTAGTAGCTGAGGTATCCAGACCATCCTTCGTCGTGAGGCTTATCCACATCCATACGAGGCATTGAAGGCGCTTACCCGCACCAATACCCATATGACAGAGGAGACCATTCATGAGTTTATCAAGGGATTGAATGTAAGCGATAGCGTGAAGGCAGAACTGATGGCTATCACTCCTAGCAATTACACCGGTATTTAATCAAAAAGCAGTTTCCCTAACGGGCACCAAGGATATATCAAGACATATCATATATAACATAATTAATAATAATAGATTTATTAACCCGGCCGTGAGGCTTTTATATTGAATAAATTATGGATTCAGAGTTCGAGAACAAACCACAGAGTCAATCGTCTGAGAGCGAGAACACCCGAGAGGGCTTCAACGCAGGCGGTTATCAGAAGAGTTATCGTAGTGTAGGTCGCACACAGCGTCCACGTATTAACAGTCATCGCCCATCATTCAACAGCGATAGAAGTAGCAGTAGTAGCGAGGGTGGCTTCCGTCCGGAAGGCTTCGGTGCTGGCTTGCAGAGCAGTTCTACCAGCTCTAGCAGCGAGCGTCCACAGCGCAGCTATGGTAGCAGCCGTGGCAGCTATGGCAGCCGTCCACAGCAGGGTGGCTACAACAGCCGTCCTCGTTTCAATAATAACGCAGAAGGTGCCGATCAGCATCCATCAACTGGTGGCTATCAGCCACGTCAGCAGGGTGGTTACAATGGTCGTCCTCAGCATGGCGGTTACAACAGCCGTCCTCAGCATGGTGGCTACAACAGCAACCGTGGTGGTGGTTATGGCCGTCCTCAGCAGGGTGGTTACAATAGCAACCGTGGCGGCTATGGTCGTCCACAGGGTGGTGGCTATGGCAACAAGCGTGGTGGTGGTTTCCGTCAGCACACTCCAGGATACGATCCAAATGCTAAGTATAGCATGAAGAAGCGTATCGAATACAAGGAGGAGAATATCGACCCAACAGAGCCATTGCGCTTGAATAAGTTCCTTGCCAATGCTGGTGTCTGCTCTCGCCGTGAGGCTGATGAGTTCATCCAGGCTGGTCTGGTAACTGTCAATGGTCAGGTAGTTACCGAGTTGGGTACCAAGATTCTTCGCACCGACGAGGTGAAGTTCCATGATGCAGTAGTATCTTTGGAGAAAAAGGTATATGTATTGCTCAACAAGCCAAAGGATTACGTGACAACCAGCGACGATCCTCAGCAGCGCAAGACTGTGATGGACCTCGTAAAGGATGTATGCCCTGAGCGTATCTATCCTGTAGGTCGTCTCGACCGTAACACAACAGGTGTACTCCTGTTGACCAACGATGGTGACCTGGCTTCTAAGCTGACTCACCCTAAGTTCTTGAAAAAGAAGGTATATCACGTACACCTCGATAAGAACCTCACTGCTCACGATATGCAGCAGATCAGCGAGGGTATCACTTTGGAAGATGGCGAGATCAAGGCAGATGCAGTAGCTTATGCTGACGATCATGACAAGTCACAGGTAGGTATCGAGATCCACAGCGGTAAGAACCGTATCGTTCGCCGTATCTTCGAGAGCCTCGGCTATCGTGTAACCAAGCTCGACCGTGTACAGTTTGCAGGTTTGACCAAGAAGAATCTCCGTCGCGGTGACTGGCGCTTCCTTACTGAGAAGGAAGTAGATATGCTCCGTATGGGTGCTTTTGAATAAGGATAATAAGATATAATAAGAAAGGAGACTATCTGTTTAGTCTCCTTTTTAACCTATTAATTAACAATGGAAAAAGTAAAAAGAACTAAAGTCGTTGACTTGCTCAAGAGCACAGCCTACGACTCAATCGTGAATGTTAAGGGATGGGTTCGTACCATCGTAGTAGCAAAGCAGTCGATTTTATCGCTCTTAACGATGGTTCTACTATTAATAATATTCAGATAGTAGTCGACCCATCAAAGGTCGATGAGAATCAGCTCCGCCAGATTACCACTGGTGCCTGCATCAGCGTAGTAGGTACCTTGGTAGAGAGCCAGGGTGCCGGTCAGAACGTTGAGATTCAGTGCGAAAGCATCGAAATCTATGGTCTTTGCGGCAACGACTATCCAATGCAGAAGAAGGGACAGAGCTTCGAGTACATGCGTCAGTATGCTCACCTCCGTCTCCGTACCAATACCTTTGGTGCTGTGATGCGTATCCGCCACAATATGGCGATGGCTATCCACACTTACTTCCACGAGCATGGATATTTCTACTTCAACACTCCTCTCATCACTGCCAGTGACTGTGAGGGTGCAGGTCAGATGTTCCAGGTAACAACCAAGAACCTCTACAACCTGAAGAAGACAGAGGATGGCAAGATCGATTATTCTGATGATTTCTTCGGTAAGCAGACTTCATTGACTGTTTCTGGTCAGTTGGAGGGTGAGCTGGGTGCTACAGCACTCGGTGCTATCTATACCTTCGGTCCTACCTTCCGTGCAGAGAACAGTAACACACCTCGCCACCTGGCTGAGTTCTGGATGGTTGAGCCAGAGGTTGCTTTTCTGGATATGGATGGTTTGATGGAGCTGGAGGAAGACTTCATCAAGTATTGTATCCGTTGGGCACTGGAGCACTGCAAGGACGACCTTGCTTTCTTGAACAAGATGATCGACAAGGGCTTGATTGCTCGTTTGGAGGGCGTTTTGAATTCAGACTTCGTTCATCTTCCATATACAGAGGGTATCCGCATCCTGCAGGAGCTATCGCCAACGGCAAGAAGTTTGAGTTCCCATGTGAGTGGGGTGATGACCTGGCTTCAGAGCACGAGCGCTTCCTCGTAGAGGAGCACTTCAAGCGCCCAGTCATCATGACCAACTATCCAAAGGCTATCAAGGCATTCTATATGAAAATAGACGAGGAGGAGAGCGGCTTCGGCGGCAAGAGCGGTCAGACCGTTCAGGGTACCGACGTACTGTTCCCACAGATTGGTGAGATTATCGGTGGTTCTGTCCGTGAGGAGAGCTATGACAAGCTGATGGGTGAGATTGAGGCTCGCAATATTCCTATGAAGGATATGAGCTGGTATCTTGATACCCGTAAGTATGGTTCATGCCCACACGCAGGTTTCGGTCTCGGTTTCGAGCGTCTGATCCTCTTCGTAACCGGTATGCAGAACATCCGTGACGTGATTCCATTCCCACGTACCCCAAAGAATGCAGAGTTCTAATCTTCGTTGATATCAACGAAAACAGAATATAGGATAAGTGAGGCTTCTTTTTAGGAGGTCTCGCTTTTATTTTGCCAACTAAGCTCTAGGTTTTGCTTATTTTTACATCTTTTCTTCCTCATTCTCATTATTTTATTGTACCTTTGCACCTAAAAATATAAAATCGTAAGAAAAATGGGAAAGATTATATTGACGGGCGACCGTCCAACAGGTAAACTTCACTTGGGTCACTACATCGGTTCCTTGCAGCGCCGAGTACAGCTTCAGAATGCTGGTGACTTTGACAGAATGTTCGTATTCATGGCAGACGTTCAGGCTTTGACAGACAATGCTGACAATCCTGAGAAAATCCGCCAGAACATCACAGAGGTGGCACTCGACTATCTTTCTGCGGGTCTCGACCCACAGAAGTGTACTCTCTATATCCAGAGTATGATACCGGAGTTGGCAGAGTTGACTACCTATTTGATGAACCTCATCTCAGTATCTCGTGTTCAGCGTAACCCAACCGTGAAGACGGAGATCAAGATGCGCAACTTTGAGGCAAACATTCCGCTCGGTTTCTTCTGCTATCCTGTGAGCCAGGCTGCCGACATCACCGCTTTCAAGGCTACAACCGTACCTGCCGGTGAGGATCAGGAGCCTATGCTGGAGGTGACCCGTGAGTTGGTTCGCCGCTTCAACCAGACTTATGCGCCAGTATTGGTAGAGCCGGAAATCCTGCTTCCAGAGATTGCCTGCTGCCGTCGCCTTCCTGGAACCGATGGTAAGGAGAAGATGAGCAAGAGTCTCGGCAACTGCATCTATATGAGCGATGACGAGAAGACTGTCTGGAAGAAGGTGAAGAAGATGTCTAACGGTGAGCCACGCATGAGCATGGAAGAGCCTGGACATCTGGAGGGAAATGCCGTGTTCACCTATCTAGAGGCATTCTCTACTCCTGAGGACTTCGCTGAGTTCTGGCCGGAGTTCAAGACTTTGGATGAGTTGAAGGAGCAGTATGTGAAGGGTGGTATCGGTGATGGTACCTGCAAGAAGTTCCTGAACAGCGTCATCAACAAGATGCTTGACCCAATCCGTGCCCGCCGTCATGAGTTTGAGCAGGATATTCCTGAGGTATTCAATATCTTGAAGAAGGGTAGCGAGGATGCCCGCGAGTTTGCTGTCCAGACTATGGACGAGGTTCGCAAGGCGATGCGCATCGACTACTTCAGCGATGCTGCCTATATTGAGGAGCAGGCTGCGAAATATAAAATTTAATGTTGAATGTTTAATGTTGAATGTTGAGTTAGGCATGCGCCCTATAATTCAACACTCAACATTCAACACTTAATTATGAATAAACGAATATTGCAATTAGCGGTACCGTCGATAATATCCAATATCACGGTACCGCTTTTGGGTTTGGTAGATGTCGCCATCGTCGGACATATCGGCGATGCAGCGTATATCGGAGCCATTGCCGTGGGCTCGATGCTCTTCAATGTCATCTACTGGCTGTTCGGATTTCTGAGAATGGGAACCAGCGGAATGACTTCGCAGGCTTTGGGCAGGAGAGACTTGCCTGAGGTGATGAGACTCCTGATCCGTTCCCTGGGCATTGGCGTGGGGATAGGACTCCTGTTCTTTATCCTTCAGAGATGCTCATCGGATGCGGACTGTGGGCGATGTCGCCGGAAGCAGATGTGGTGGAGCTGGCTCGCAGATACTGCTATGTCTGCATCTGGGGAGCACCGGCGGTACTCGGACTCTATGGATTCACCGGCTGGTTTATCGGTATGCAGAATACCCGTATTCCGATGGTGGTGTCTTTGACGCAGAATGTGGTGAACATCGTTGCCTCCCTGGTGCTCGTCTTTGTTTGCAGGATGACGGTAGAGGGCGTGGCGCTCGGAACGGTCATCGCCCAATGGTGGGGATTTCTGATGGCATGCGTGCTCTATCGGCTTTACTATCGCCGGTTGGGCAAGTATGATTATCGCCAGCATCTCTTCGACTCTGAACCGCTGAAGCGATTCTTCTCTTTAAACAGAGACATTTTCCTCCGCACCGTATGTCTGGTGGCGGTGAACCTCTTCTTTACGGCAGCAGGTTCGAGGGAGAGTACCTGGTGCTGGCTGTCAACACGCTGCTGATGACGCTCTTCACCATATTCTCCTATTTCATGGATGGCTTTGCTTATGCGGCAGAGGCCTTGAGCGGCAAGTATTACGGAGCCGGCAACAAGGTGGCATTCCGGGAGGTGGTCAGGCGGACGATGGGGTTCGGTGTGGTTGTAGCCATCCTTTTCACCTTATTATATATAATAGGTGGCGAGAACTTCCTGGCTTTGCTGACCAGCGATGAGCGGGTAGTTGCAGCATCGGGCGAATATCTGGGGTGGGCAGTACTCATTCCTTTGGCAGGCATGTCGGCGTTTGTCTTTGACGGCATCTTCATCGGCATCACCCAGTCGAAGTCTATGCTCTGTTCTACTGCCATTGCCTCAGCTTCGTTTTTCGGAATGTACTTCGGTCTGCATCCTCTGCTGGGCAATCATGCCCTGTGGCTAGCCTTTATTCTCTACCTCGTTTTGCGGGGTATCGTATTATTCGTCATTTACCATAAGAAACTGCGGTAAATGGCGAATTGTGTTTTAATAGGATATAATATTAGAAATAACGCACATCGTTCTCGAAAAATTGCACACTTGAAATATAGTGTGCGCATTTTTTAGAAAAACTACATTAATATAGTTTAAAACTTAGGCTTTTATTCTTTTTCTTAGCATAATTTTCGTACTTTCGCAGAGCAAAATTAAAAATAGTACAGAGTAAAATGACAGCAGAAGAATATTATCAGCAAGGTAACGCCTGGCGGAAGAAAGGCGACTTTAAGCGTGCTCTTGACTCCTATATGGAGGCGATAGCGCTGGATCCGGAGAGTCCGGCTGTAGCGGCAAAGGAGATGCTGGATGATATCATGAACTTCTATTGCAAAGACTACTACAATCCATAACAACTGGCATGTGGACAGCGGCAGTTTGATTACTCTATGAGTAAAGATAATTAGAAAAAGATTAGAATATGAGTAAGATTAAAGGGGCTATTGTAGTCGACACCGGGCGTTGCAAGGGATGCTCGCTCTGCGTGGAGGCTTGTCCTCATCATGTCATCGCATTGGCTGAGAAGAAGGTCAATGTGCATGGTTATCGCTATGTAGAGGCGGCTGTGCCTGAAGCATGCGTTGGCTGTACCTCGTGCGCCATCGTCTGCCCAGACGGTTGCATCACAGTTTATCGAAAGAAGGAGGACTAAACAATGGCAAATCAAGAAGTAACATTAATGAAAGGCAATGAGGCGATAGCCCATGCTGCATCAGATGTGGTGCGGATGGCTTCTTCGGCTATCCTATCACACCTCAGAGTGAGATTATAGAGACGCTGGCTCTGCTCAAGCCATGGGAGACATCAGGTATGGTGGTTCTGCAGGCTGAGAGTGAGGTAGCGGCTATCAACATGGTTTATGGTGGAGCCGGCGCAGGCAAGCGTGTGATTACCACTTCGTCAAGTCCGGGTGTGGCTTTGATGCAGGAGGGTATCTCTTACATGGCAGGCGCTGAGATTCCGGGCGTCATCGTCAACGTGCAGCGTGGCGGTCCGGGACTGGGTACCATCCAGCCTTCGCAGAGTGATTATTTCCAGGCTACCCGCGGCGGTGGAAACGGTGACTACAACGTCATCGTTCTGGCACCGCTTCGGTTCAGGAGATGGCAGACTTCGTAGATCTTGCCTTCAACCTTGCCTTCAAGTACCGTAACCCGGCGATGATCCTGAGCGATGGCGTCATCGGACAGATGATGGAGAAGGTGGTGCTGCCACCTATGAAACCTCGCCGTACCGAGGAGGAGATTGCGAAGGAATGTCCTTGGGCTACCATCGGCCGTCCTAAGAGTCGCCCTGTCAACATCATGACCTCTCTGGAACTCAAGCCAGAGGTGATGGAGCAGCGCAATATCGCCCTTCAGGAGAAATACAGGAAGATTCGTGAAACGGAGGTTCGATATGAAACCGAGCAGATGGAGGATGCCGACTATGTAATCGTAGCCTTCGGAAGTGCGGCACGTATCGCCGAGAAGAGTATCGAGAGTGCACGAGAGCAGGGCATCAAGGTGGGACTGTTCCGTCCTATCACCCTCTGGCCTTTCCCTGAAAAGGAGATTCATGAACTCGCCAAGACCAAGAAGGGAATCCTGGTTGCCGAGGTCAATGCGGGTCAGATGGTTCAGGATGTGCGCCTGGCAGTGAATGGACAGACTCCTGTTGAGCACTTTGGCCGTCTGGGCGGTATCGTACCAGAGCCAGAGGAAATCGTTGAAGCGCTGAAACAATTAATAATTTATAATGAATAATGTACAATTAATAATGTACAAATAATAATGAATGATAAGCCTTCGGGCAAAGGCGTATGCCTAATTATACATTATAAATTATAAATTAAACATTAAATAAAATGAATGATATAATTTCACCAGAGAATCTGGTATATAAGAAGCCTACGCTGATGAACGATACCCCGATGCATTACTGTCCGGGCTGTTCGCATGGCGTAGTTCATAAGCTCGTTGCCGAGGTCATCGAGGAGATGGGCATGGAGGATAAGACGGTGGGCGTTTGTCCGGTGGGCTGTGCCGTCTTCGCTTACCGCTATTTGGATATCGACTGGCAGGAGGCTGCCCATGGCCGTGCACCTGCTGTGGCTACGGGCATCAAGCGTTTGTGGCCAGACCGTCTCGTCTTCACCTATCAGGGTGATGGCGACCTGGCGTGCATCGGTACCTGCGAGACTATCCACGCCTGAACCGTGGCGAGCATATTGCCATTATCTTCATCAACAATGCCATCTATGGTATGACGGGTGGACAGATGGCTCCAACCACCCTGTTGGGTCAGAAGACCGCTACCTGTCCTTACGGACGAGAGGCTGATCTTCATGGTTATCCACTGAACATCACCGAACTTGCCAGCCATCTGCAGGGTACCTGCTATGTAACCCGCCAGAGTGTGGAGACCGTGGCAAGCATCAAGAAGGCAAAGAAGGCCATCCGCAAGGCTTTCGAGGCAAGTATGCAGGGCAAGGGTTCCAGCCTGGTAGAAATCGTTTCTACCTGCAACAGCGGCTGGAAGCTCTCACCTGTTGAGGCAAACAAGTGGATGGAGGAGAATATGTTTAAGCAGTATCCTAAGGGCGACCTGAAGGATACAACAAATTTGTAAGAACAATGAAGACAGAAATCATTATATCCGGTTTTGGTGGTCAGGGCGTCCTTTCGATGGGAAAGATCCTGGCTTACTCAGGACTGATGGAGGACAAGGAGGTGACCTGGATGCCTGCTTATGGTCCGGAGCAGCGTGGCGGTACAGCCAATGTAACGGTCATCGTGAGCGACAGCCGCATCTCTTCGCCTATCCTGAGCCATTACGATGTTGCCATTGTGCTCAATCAGCCATCACTCGATAAGTTTGAGCCGAAGATCAAGCCAGGTGGCATCCTGATTTATGATGGTTATGGCATCATGAATCCACCTCAGCGCAAGGACATCACCGTATATCGCATCGATGCGATGGACAAGGCTGCGAGATGAAAAACTCCAAGGTGTTTAACATGATTGTTTTGGGCGGACTGCTGAAGGTTTGCCCTGTGGTGAGCACCGATGGTTTGAACAAGGCACTCTTCAAGTCGTTGCCAGAGCGCCATCATAACCTGATTCCACTGAATATGAAGGCTGTGGAAGAGGGTATGAAAATCATCGAGAAGTAGAACGATAAGTTTTAAAATAGTACGCTAAGTTAGAGACAATAGGTCGATAGCTTAGCGGACTGATATTAATCATTTATAGATAAGCCGTATGACTAAAAAATCCAACTATCTATTATCCCTTTTCGGGGCATTATTGCTTTCATCTCCGATTCAGGCTCAGAATCTGTTGCCAAAACCGCAGCAGGTTACGATGGGCAAGGGCGTGTTTAAAACCAGCGACGGTGTGAAAGTCGAAAACCAAGTAGGCGCTGATGCGAGAATATCTATACCAAGGCATGGAATGCAAGGTGAACGATGCTGCCAAGCGGGTGGTGAAGTTCACCAAGCTTGCCAACGCCTCTTCGCCGGAAGCATACAAGCTTCATGTGGCACCTGATGCCATTGAAATCAGTGCCGCCAGCAGCGAGGGTTTCCTACGTGCCTGGCAGACCATGGAGCAGCTTACCACCAAGAAGGGCATTGCATGCTGCGACATCGTGGATGCCCCTGCCTATAAGTGGCGAGGATTGATGCTTGATGTTTCCCGTCATTTCTTCCCTATTTCCTTCCTCAAGAAGCAGATTGATGTGATGTCGGAATACAAGTTCAACCGTCTCCATATCCACCTGACCGATGCTGCCGGATGGCGCATTGAAATCAAGCGCTATCCTCGACTCAACAACTTTGCAGCCTGGCGTTCGGGTAAGTTATGGAAAGACTGGAATGCCAATGGCAACAAGTATCTGGAGCAGGGCAGCGAGGGTGCCGAGGGTGGTTACTATACCCAGGATGAACTCCGCGACCTGGTGAAATATGCTGCCGAGCGTGGCATCACCATCGTTCCGGAAATCGAGATGCCTGGTCATTCTGAGGAGGTGCTTACCGCCTATCCAGAGTTATCCTGTACCCATGAACCTTACAAGCAGGCTGATTTCTGTCCGGGCAACATCGGAACCTACGATTTCCTGGAGAATGTCTTGAAGGAGGTGATGGATATCTTCCCTTCTCATTACATCCATGTGGGTGGCGATGAGGCTGCGAAGAAGTCATGGGGCAGTTGTGCCCTCTGTCAGAAGAAGATGAAGGAGCTGGGCATCGACAACGTGGATGGACTGCAGCTCATCTCATTTCCCACATGGGCAAGTTCCTGAACGAGCATGGCAGACAGCTCGTGGGCTGGGACGAGGTGATTGCCGGAAATCTCTCCAAGAATACCACCGTGATGGTTTGGCGTGGCACCGAACTGGCACACGAGGCTATCAAGCATGGTTATGATGTAGTGATGTCGCCGGGAGCTTACTGCTACTTCGATATGTATCAGGATGCGCCGGGCACCCAGCCTGTGGCAAATGGCGGTTTCATTCCTACCGAGAAGGTGTACAGCTACGTGCCGGGAAGCGATCTTCCTGAGGCAGAACGCAATATGATTACCGGTGTGCAGGCGAACCTCTGGACCGAGCATATTCCTACTCCAGAGTATGCCGAGTACATGCTTTATCCTCGTGCCTTGGCTCTGGCTGAGATAGGCTGGAACGGAACTAAGACCAAGAACTATCCTGAATTCAGACCCGTGCCCTGGCGCAGGTGGAACATCTGAAGGCTGAAGGCGTAATCCATTCGAGTTGAAGAAGGAGATTGGTGAGCGCAAGGAGAAGATGAAGCCGGTGCAGCACAAGGCTGTGGGTGCCAAGGTTACCTATAACCATGCTTACAACCGCTATTATCCTGCAGCTGGCGAAAAGACGCTGGTGGATGGCAATATGGGCGGTTGGGCTCATGGTGATGGCCGCTGGCAGGGCTTTATCGGCAAGGATTGCTTCGATGTAACCATCGATCTCGGCAATTCTACCAAGATCAGCAGTGTAGGTACCGATTTCATGCAGAGCTGCGGTCCTGAGATTTTCTATCCTTCTCAATATACGGTATCAGTTAGTGAGGATGGCAAGAACTTCACCCAGGTATTCGATAAGAAGTATGAGTCGAGCAAGGAGCCGATTCTGAATTTCAAGACGCTAACCTGGAAGGCAGTAAGACCGCCCGCTACATCCGTGTTCAGGCAAAGCCAAGCAGCTTCGGCGGCTGGCTGTTTGTTGATGAGATAATCGTGAAATAATACGCCCTGAACCAACGGTCACCGACCGAAGGGAAAGTCATCATGTGTGTCTGAAGTTGACTATGTAATTTAGGAAATTGATATGATTGAGATTAGACATATTGCAGAGAAGGAACAGCAACAGTTGGCTGCCATGTATGAGCGTCATGGCTTCAGGCATATTCCTCAGCGCCTTGGTGACTCAGGACATACCGCCACCACCATATTTATGGTCAAGGAGTTGTAGGACAACGTCTACGAATGTTGCCTCTTTAAATCACAACTGCAAAATAGAATCTCCAGAGAGAAATCGAGTAGCTTATGCTCCTTGGTTTCTCTCTTTTTGTTTGATCAGTTAAGTGACGTTTTTCGTACCTTTTGATTATGAAAATTGGTACGAAACCATGACGGTGTGTAGTCTTACTGACACTTGATTTTTGTGGCAAGTTCTGAGTAAAACGTGAGTAAGAAATGTTAAATCTTGGAAAAACGGACAAAATTACGTCTAAACCCCTTGGAAAAACGGACAAAATGCATCCGTTTAATATTAGAAAAGAGGACAAAAAATGATTAAGCGTAAGATTGACAGTTAACAAACTAAAAGCGTAAACCTGATTTTACTTAGGCTTACGCTTTTGCATGTTGTAGTTCTTTGAAGAGTATTGTTATTCACAATGGTATTACTCGCATTGGTGGAAGGGCATTTTATACGGATAATCTCCAATGTGCTGTTAGTTTATCCATCCAAGCAGGGACACCAGATAGGCGTTCCAGTTGATGGCAATCTCGTTTGAGGCATAGCTGCCAACGTTATCCTGATAGGATTCATCTGGAATATTGGAAGCATAGGCTGGTACGAATTCGGCATCTTCCTGTCCCTTGTTGGCTCCTCCAGCCACAAGACCAGGTACTGGCTCCTTGATATTGTCGGCAGCAGAGATACGGTGGTGGATATTCATGACCCTCTGGGTGCCGAAGCCTGTCAGGTAGCAATAGCCTGTGGCGTTACGTCCAAAGAAATAATCTAAGGTAGAAAGGGCGGCTTGCCTATACTTGCTGTCCTTTGTCAGGGCATACTCGTACATTTGGGCAATGCCTCTTCCCAGGCAGCTTTCAGAGTTGCTTCCCCAGTGGAAGTCTTGGGCGCTGTTGCCGAAGATACTGTGGAATGAAGAGGTAGCCAGTTCTTGGATATCCTCATCACATTTTTTCTTAAGAGATTCTTTGATCTCTTTCATAGGGAGCTTGCGAATCCCTCAAAGTTAGGGGTGGTGAGTTTATGATATACTCCTCCATCGGTTGGATCCTGCATGGTGAGCATCCACTCCAGGTTATACATCATCTCATCCAGGATATCCGGTATCTTATTGTCGGATTCCGGAATTTGAAGATTGAGAGAATTGAATCTATCCTGATGGACTGGTAGGACTGCAGAATCAGTCCGAGGGTAAATCCAGAATTGACGATATACTTGTTATAGTCGCCAGCATCGTACCATCCCTTGGGAGAGGATATGATGGTTCCCGCCGGTCTTTTAGGGGTTGCAGCCGAAGGATGTACCATGACATGAGAGTCCAGGTGAGCTGCCGGGCGTGTGTACTCGCCAGCATACTTTCTTTCCAAGCTCTCCCCAGAACGCTGATAGTAATAGCCTTTGATGGATGCTTTCAAGGCTTCCGTATAGGGATCGCTGGAAATGATGAAGCTTTGTTGATGCCTTCCTGCTACCAGGGTATACCTGCCAGGCTTGGTGATAGAGGAGAAGTCTATCTCCTGGCGGATCTTGCTGGAGAATGGGGATTTCTTGGTGGTTGCATGTTTTGTGCGCCAGACGGTTTTACCCTCTTGGTCTCTGATGAGGAAGCTTTTGGTCTTTGCCTCCGGCTCTATGGTTGCTATCTTGCTTTCATGGGTCAAATAGCCAACCTGGTTAACCTTGATGGGATTCTTCTCAGAAGAAGCTGGCATCGTTAATGCTGTCAGCAGCGCCATAGTGGTTAAGATTACTTTTTTCATTTTTCCTTGTTTTTAAAGTGTTATAGTTGTTTTATGCTTATTTAAATCTGTTTTTCAATCCATGCCATCAATACCGCTACTGCATATTGCTGTTCTTCTCCTGTCAGCTGTCTTCCGGCAGGTATATGATGCAATTTGAAGAAACATCCACGACAGCAGCAGCCTGTAGCATGCTGGGCTATAAATACAGGATGTCCTCTCATCGGCGTCTGCTTGCCGTCATTGGGAATCACGGCAGGAGCAAGGCGTTTGGCAACGAAATCCTCTGCATGCTTACGGATGGTTGTCAAGCCTTTTCTGCAATATATTCCTTATCCCTCTTCGAAAGGTGAAAACGGCTGCGGAATGCTGATTTGGAAAGTCTTTCAAACAGACCTGTCAAGTCATACTCTTTGTCAGGAGATGTATGATTTCCCTTGTTTTCTGGAGAGGTATGGTTTTCCTCGTTTTCTGAAGAGACAGTATCTTTCTGATAATCCTCTTTCTCCTCTGGAAACAAATTGAGTTCTACATATCTGGCATGGTTTGCCCTTGAATCTTGTTTCATATCTATTTATCTCCTATATCTGTTTCATCCTTGTAGATAGATACATTCTTATCGAATTTACAAATAATGGAATGCATTTATGATTTTTCAGTCTCCAGTTCCAGCAAAATTCTCTTTGCTTCCAGTCCTCCGGCAAAGCCTGTCAGGGAACGGTTGCTGCCGATAATGCGATGGCAGGGGATAAGGATGCTGATGCCGTTGGCTCCGATTGCTCCAGCCACGGCTCTGACACAATTGGGATTGCCTATACTTTGAGCGATTTCCTTATAGCTTCTGGTTTCACCGTATGGTATATCAAGCAATGCATTCCATACTTTTCTCTGGAAATCTGTTCCTACAGGATGCAACGGAATTTCGAATGACTTGCGGATGCCTAAAAAATATTCATCCAGTTGCTGCCTAGCCAGCTCCAGGACAGAAGATGTCTCTATCTTGAAATCTGCGTTCATATACCTTGCTAGTCGAAGCTTATTGCGCTCTGCACATGGCTTTTCGTTCCAATCACATAGACACAATTCATCACCCACTGATGCCAGGATTAACTCTCCACAGGGCGAGTTGTAATATTGGATGTTTATTTGCTGCATTCTATTAAGTACGATTAAACTTTTTGCAAAAATAATAAATCTTTTCAGATTTCGCAAGATAAAGTACAATATGGCATTCTTATTTTATAATATATTATACTTTTATTAAACTTTTCTTTGAGTTTTGCCATATTTTCATTAACTTTGCCAGCAAAACTATCATTAAGAGTTACCCTTTAAAATAAACGTATTATGCAGATATTATTGGCAAATGCCAAAATCATGTTTGATAAGGCAGATAGGGCAGCTGTTTCAAAGCCACTTTTCCAATCTGTGGCTGAAATGTTGGCTGCAGAATGGCTAAGCTGGACGTAGAGGAATTGGCTAGGCAACTTGATTGCAGCCACAAGATAGCTTCTGAAAACTGGAAACGCTATCGTAATTTTATGGCTGCAGAGAAGATGCCTGCCATACTTTCCTACAATGGACAGGCGTATAAGCATCTACGCGCCAACACTTTGGGAGAAGAATCCCTGCAGTATGCCCAGAAACATCTCTGGATTACCTGCTTTCTCTATGGATTGCTTCGGCCGATGGATGGCATCGTGCCTTATCGTATGGAGCATTGCGTGACGCTTGAAGCTACAAACGACAAGCCGATCAATCAATTTTGGAAAGATAAACTGACCGATGTTCTTATCCACAGTGTGAAAGCTGACGATGGCATACTTATCCATCTCTCTACGGCAGAATATGAACATCTGTTTGATTGGAAGAGAATTTGCAGGGAAGTGAAAGTCATCCAGCCCCTCTTTTATGTTCGCCAGAAGGATGGTAGGCTGAAAATGCAGGCTGTGTGGCTAAATCCTGCCGTGGAGCTATGGTGAGATACATTCTAAGCAACCAACTTGCTACTCCAGAAGAATTGGTAGCCTTCAGTTACGAAGGTTTTGAATACGCACCAGAATTAGGAGAAGCGGCTTTTCCGCATTTCGTTCGTAATATAACAAAATAGTACTTTTTTACTTTTCCTACACCAAAGATGATATCTTAGAATACAAGGGAGCGGACTAGGCAATGTTTAGTCCGCTCCCTTGTTTAATTTAGTTTAAATCCTGAACAATTCTTGTTTATCTCTAGGTAAAATTGTATCTTTGCCGTGGAGAAAGTTATGTTCAGCACTGCTGAACTTATATTCAACACTGCTGAACTTAAGTTCAACACTGCTGAACATAGATTCAACATCGCTGAACGGAGATTTTTTCTAATGATAAAGACTATTATCCTTAAGAGTATAGGTGAATGCATTTAAGGATGCAAACAATCTCTTCCAGGATTACGGTCTCTCTTTATAAATGACGATGTAGAACTTAATAAGGAAAGGAATCGATATGGCAAAGTACAAGTTGCAGGAGATGTCGGATGTTCATCATACCGGCAAGCGTAAGGTTTATCCCAAGATGGTAGTCAACCGGACTCTATCTCGCAAGGAGTTTATCGAAAGGATGCAGGGTTATCATCGTGGTATTTCGGCAAGCACCACGGAGGCTGTGCTGATGGATGTGGAAGATATGCTGGTTGAGATGCTCTCCATGGGCTATAATGTGAATCTGGAGGGCCTCGGTACCTTCTCTCTATCCTTGGGCTTCGAGGATGACAAGCCTACGGAGATGCAGGGAGATGACGACAAGATGACCTATCGCAAGGTAGGCGTAAGAGATGTGAACTTCAAGGCATCTCCCGATTTCATCAAGTCTGTGAAGCAGGCAGCCGACCGTGATCTGGAGCGGGATATGGTGGCGTAAAACTGATATTGAAAAAGAAATATACCCGAGAGGAGCGCCATCCGCCGGAGCCATGGAGTCGATACGGTATGAATGGTTCATTCCGGTCTTACGACTATGCTACATCAACAACCTGAGCCGCACAGCCGCCTCATTGGAGCTGAAAGAGATAGCCCATGACGAGACTGTTCCTATCCGCTCTGTGGGTCGGCACAGCCATAAGGTCTGGGTGAGGAGAAAAAAATAAGATAAAGTATGATTTCTCATCATTTTCTTTGGTAGTTAGGAAATATTATTGTAGTTTTGCACAAAGAAAGAAAAGTCTAAAAGTAGTAGATATGGAACAGAAGAAGAAACGCGTATATCGCAAGCGCATCCCTTATGGCATGATGAATTTTGAGGATGTTAGAAGGATGATTGCTATTATGTGGATAAGACTCCGTTCATAGAAGAAATAGAGGCAGCAAATAAGTTTTTCTTTTATATTCGCCCTCGCCGCTTCGGCAAGAGCCTTACCCTTTCTATGCTCCAGAATTACTATGATGTGAACCAGAAGGATAAGTTTGAACAACTCTTTGGTGACCTTTATATAGGTAAGAATCCAACTCCGGAGCGTAATTCCTATTTGGTGCTGAATCTGGATTTCTCGGTAGTATCAGCTGGTATCGACGATTATAAGGATGGTTTGGATGCTACCTGTAACATGGCTTATAATTTTTTCTGTGATGTTTATCAGCAGTATCTTCCTGAAAATATCAAGGAGGAAATGAATAAGCAGGAAGGGTGTATCGACCAATTGCAATATATCTGTCAGGAGTGTGATAAAGTTGGTCAGCAAATCTATCTCTTCATAGATGAGTACGACCATTTTACCAATAAGATTCTTGCAGAGCCGCAATATATGACCGGTTATCGCAAGCAGACGCATGGCGAAGGCTATCTGCGTCTCTTCTTCAATGCGGTAAAGGCGGCTACAAGTACATCCTTGAAGCGTGTTTTCGTAACAGGTGTCAGTCCTGTGACGATGGATGATTTGACCAGTGGCTTCAACATCGGCACCAACTATTCCTTGAGCGCTGAGTTTAACGAGATGACGGGATTTACGGAGGAAGAAGTACGGGAGATGTTGACCTACTATTCTTCGGTTTGTCCTTTCCGTCATTCCGTGGATGAACTTATCCAGGTGATGAAGCATGGTATGATAACTACTGCTTTGCTATCAACAGATATGGTCAGGTAACGATGTATAACTCTGTGATGGTGCTGTATTTCATCGACCAGTATATTCACAATAATTGTGATATTCCTCGTGATATGATAGAGGATAACATCCGTGTAGATTATAACAAGCTTCGCATGCTCATCCGCCACGACAAGGAGTTTGCTCATGATGCCAGCATCATCCAGCATCTGGTTACGGATGGATTTGTTACGGGAAACTTGAAAAGGGGATTTCCTGCCGAGAGCATCAACGATCCGGACAATTTCGTCAGTTTGCTCTTTTACTTTGGCATGTTGACCATTGATGGAACCTATCGTGGCAAGACCAAGTTTGTGATTCCTAACGAGGTGGTTAGAGAGCAGATCTATGCTTATTTGCTGAGCACCTATAAGGAGAACGAACTGGCTTACGATACCTATCAGAAGAGTGATTTGGAGAGTGGCTTTGCTTATGATGGTGATTATAAATCTTATTTCGGCTTTATAGCTGATGCCATCAAGCGTTATTCTTCGCAGCGTGACCGACAGAAGGGTGAGTCGTATGTGCATGGCTTTACCTTGGCGATGACTTGTCAGAATATGTTCTATCGCCCTATCTCTGAACTGGACAACCAGGCTGGTTATGCTGATATCTTCCTGCGTCCGCTCCTGGAGAATTATCCGGATATGGAGCATTCATATATTGTGGAGTTGAAATATAGCAAGTCGGATGCCACCGATGAGCAGGTGGCGAAGCTGAGAGAGGCAGCCATCGCTCAGGTTAATCGCTATGCAGATAGTGAGGTGGTGAAATCTGAGGTAAAGACCACCCGCCTTCACAAGATTGTTGTGATATTCAGAAGCGTGGATATGGTGGTGTGTGAGGAGATAGAATAATCTTACTGGGATAATTGTATATGAATTATGCAGATTACATTTGTGGCGTTAATTAAAAGAAAGGAATAAGATGGAAACGATTAATATTCAGTTTCAAGTACCTTCTACAGGTCAATATACGCTTGACGAATTTGTCGCTAAGCTCAAAGACTATGCAGAAAAATTAGCCGGTTCTGTTTCCAAGTCAGGAAACAGTTACCAGGAAAGATATATGAGCCAGGCAGAGCAGGAAGCCTATGTGGCAGAAGTCTCAACCGTGCTCTTGATGAAATGGAAGCTCATAAGAAGAATGGGACTAAGCCGATGGATGCTCGTGAATTGTTGAGAAGACTTCGGGAAGAGGAGGCGTAGTATGAAGGTTAAGATTTCACTTATAATCTTTACCAGGAAGGAGATTCCATTATCATTGATTTGTTGACAATCTATGATAAAGGAGAAATCTCTAATATCTCTGATGAGTTTATCAGTTTTTTGCTTGATAAACGTGAAAATGTCTAATACGTAGAATAGGTCTCTTTTTGTCCTTGCCCCTGATTTGCAACAAACTTTAACGCTATTGCCGCTGATTTACGACAAAAAAGTAGTATCTTTGCCCCTGATTTGAAACAAATTCGTATGTTTAGACGTAATATCATCAGTAAACTGGAGGCTTGGAAGCAAGACAAAAAGCATAAGCCCCTTATCCTGAGAGGAGCTCGACAGGTTGGCAAGACAACTGTGGTCAATGAGTTTGGCTCTCAGTTTGATAATTATCTATATTTCAATCTGGAAAGAAATGAGAATGCCAAGTTGTTTGAAATGGAGATTCCTTTAGACGACCTGGTGAATATGCTGTATGCCAGTGTCGGTAAGGTTAAGAAAGAAGGAACTACACTTGTTTTTATCGACGAGATACAGAATTCTCCTAAAACCATAGCACTTCTCAGGTATTTCTATGAACAGAGACCTGATTTGTATGTTATTGCAGCTGGCAGTCTGTTGGAGAATCTGGTGGATGTTAAAGTCAGTTTCCCTGTGGGAAGAGTACAATATCTGGCTTTGCGACCTTGTTCGTTTTCGGAATTCCTGGGAGCTATCGGTAAGAATAATCTGCTTGCCATACTCTCGCAGAAGGCAGAATATACGGTTGCCTTCCATGAACAGTTGATGCATCTTTTCAATCAATATACCATTGTGGGAGGGATGCCTGAAGCAGTGCAGCAGTATGCTGAAACCCAAGATGTCATTGGTATCGAAGATGTTTATGAAACTCTGGTGCAAGCCTATAAGGATGATTCTGAAAAATACGTCAGAGGCAATAAGTTGACAGACGTGGTGAGGTTCATCCTCTCCTATGGTTGGGCTTTTTCGGGTGAGACCATTACGTTGGGCAACTTTGCCAATTCTGGCTATAAGTCAAGAGAGGTGGGCGAGGCTTTTAGATTGCTGGAGAAGGCTATGCTCCTGGAGTTGGTTTACCCTGTGTCTTCTACCCAGTTGCCGATTATCCCTGAGACCAAGCGAATGCCAAAACTCATCTGGTTTGATACGGGATTGGTGAACTATCAGGCGGGAATCAGAAAGGAAATCATTGGTTCCACCGACATGGTGGACAGTTGGCGTGGGCATATTGCAGAACAAATTACGGCTCAGGAGTTATTGGCTTTGGAAGATAGGGTGGGACAGCATCGCTCGTTTTGGGCAAAGCCGAATAATGGTGCAGAGGTTGATTTCATTTTTACTCATAACTCCAAGCTTTATCCGATAGAGGTAAAGAGTGGAACCAATGCCCATCTCCGTTCTCTCCAGGTTTTTATGGATAGTTCAGAAGTTAATATAGCCATCCGTATCTGGTCAAAGCCTTATTCCATAGATAAGGTCAAGACCATTCATGGCAAGGAGTTTACGTTGATCAATCTTCCGTTTTATCTGATAGGTAATTTGCGGAACGTATTGGATGCTGTTGTAGATGAATGAGTGGTAGATACAAAAAAGAATTCAGCAAATTAGCATCTTGGCTATTCAACTCCTTGTTCCAAGATATATGCAGGTTGGCAGCTCGTTACCTTGGCTGTTACCAAGAAGATGTAAGTTTTCCGTTAAATATTCTATTTTCTGATAGGTATTTCGGAAATTGCCTATTTTTGCAATATGAATTCAAAACGAAGCAATTATGGCATTGAAATTATATCCTGTAGGAATCCAAACATTTGAGCGTATTCGAAAGGAAAACAAGCTCTATATCGACAAGACGGAATATGTCTATCGAATGACACATTCTGGTGGATGTTATTTCTTCTTAAGTCGTCCACGCCGTTTCGGTAAGTCACTTTTGGTGTCCACTTTTGAGAGTTATTTCTCTGGAAAGAAAGAACTGTTTGAGGGGCTTGCCATCGAAAAGTTAGAGCAGAAATGGATGGAATATCCTGTACTGCACTTCGACATGAGTGGAGGTAAGCACATGGAGAAGGAGCAGTTGGAGGATTATCTCTCAAATCGTTTGGAGGCAGAAGAGAAAAAATGGGGGATTACCCATTCTAAAAGAGGTGTAAATGATCGTTTGACAGAATTAATTACCACCGCTTATGAAATTAGTGGCAAGCAGGTGGTCGTGCTCATCGACGAGTATGATGCGCCTATGCTCGATGTTGCTCATGAGAGAAAAACTTTGGATGAGCTTCGCAATGTGATGCGCAATTTCTATAGCCCACTCAAGATGTGTGAGCCCATGCTTCGTTTTGTCTTCCTGACTGGCATCACCAAGTTCTCGCAAGTGAGCATTTTTAGCGAGTTGAATAACATCAAAAATATTTCGCTGGATGATGAATATGCTGGAGTTTGCGGAATCACCAAGGAAGAATTGCTTACCCAGATGAGTGAGGATATAGATGTGTTGGCAGAGGCACTGGAGATGACAAGAGTGGAAACTATTGCTAAACTCAAGGAAAATTATGATGGCTATCACTTCTCACCAGCATCCCCTGATGTGTTTAATCCTTATAGCTTGCTCAACTGTTTTGATGATAAGAACTTCGGTGCTTATTGGTTCAGCTCAGGCACACCTACCTATCTTATCAACATGCTTCGCAAGTTTAAGGTCTTGCCAGCCAAGATAGGCAGGTCATTGGCTCGTTCCTCAGCATTCGATGCACCTACGGAGAACTTGAAGACCATCACGCCTTTGCTCTATCAGAGCGGCTACATCACCATCAAGGGCTATGACAAGATGAGCCAACTCTTCACGCTCGACTTGCCTAACAAGGAAATCAAGGTGGGCTTATTTGAGAGACTTCTGCCTTATTATTTGGAAGGCATGTATGCCGAGGAGGGAGATGTGGCAATCGCCCAGATGTCTGTCTTGATTCGCCAAGGCGACATGGATGGTGCCTTGCGCTTGCTCCAGGAGTTCTTGGGCACGGTGCCTTATTGTAACAATACCAATTACGAGGGGCATTACCAGCAGGTGCTTTTCATCATCTTCACTCTCTTGACTCACTTTGTGGTGGATGTGGAGGTTCACACACCGAATGGAAGGGTGGATGTAGTGATGGAGACAGAGGATACTCTCTATCTCATCGAACTGAAACTCAACAAGAGCGCCCAGGCCGCCATGCAGCAAATCAACCTCAAGCAATATGACCAGCGTTTTGCGAGATGTGGCAAGCCGATAGTAAAAGTTGGTGTAAACTTTGATGCCAAGAAAGGAATATTGAGGATTGGACCATAGAACCATAAATAAGAGTCCACTTTTAATAGTGGTAGCAACCCATAATAAAAAAAAGACCGAGTAACTTTTCTATTGGAAGTTGCTCGGTCTTTTTGGGTTGAAGTAGAATTAAAACTGCCTTATTCTGCCAATCGGATGCTCATAGGCTTACGGTGATGAGGCGCTTCTTGTAGAGGTCGCCAATGGCACGCTTGTAAACCTTCTTGCTCACGTGGAAACGCTCGTAGATGTCGTCGGCCTCGCTCTTGTCGCCAAGGTTGCACTCGCCATCGTTGTCCAGAAGATACTGGTAGAGGGTTTCTGCGAAATCGGCAGTCTGCTGAATACCGGTCTTCTGCAGGGTAACGTCTATCTTTCCGTCAGGACGAACTCTTCCGATGTATCCCTTCATCTTGTCACCCGTGTGGATGTACTGGAAAATCTGATCCTGATAAAGCAGACCCGGATACTGGTTGTCGATGATAACCTTGAAGCCGAGGTCGGTCTTCTGCCAGATGAGGAGATCCACCTCTTCGCCATGCTTGTAGTGAGGATGGTCTTCGTTGAGATAACGCTCAATCTTGGCTGAGGCAACGATGCGATAGCTCTCCTCGTCGATGTGGATATGCACGATGTAGGAGTTGCCGAGCACCATGCGCTTCTTCTGCTCACGGAATGGGCAGAAGATGTCCTTCATCAGTCCCCAGCCCAGGAAGGCTCCGTATTCGTTGACCCATTTCACTTCGAGATAGGCGAAGTCGCCCACTTTAGCCAATGGGGTTTCTGTGGTAGCGATGAGGCGCTCATCCTGATCGAGATAGATGAAGACATCCAGCTCGTCGCCGATGCCAGCGTCTTCAGGAACGTAGCGGGATGGAAGGAGGATTTCTCCCTCATTTCCACCATCGAGATACAGACCGAAATCTACTTCTTTACGATGCGAAGGCGATTGTAATCGCCGAGTTTTATCTTTTTGCTCATATAATATTATCTTCAGTTTTTTCTTCTATTATTTGTGCTTCTGTAATTTCTATCTCTTCCTGGCTATCAGCAGCTCCTGCCTCTACCGTCTTCTCAATCATTCCATCCTTGAGATGGATGGTGCGGTCGGTGATGGACGCAAGACCCTCATCGTGGGTAACGATGACGAAAGTCTGACCGAACTTGTCTCTCAGGTCGAAGAAGAGCTGGTGAAGCTCTGCCTTGTTCTTAGTGTCGAGACTTCCTGATGGCTCATCGGCAAGGATGACGGCAGGATTATTGACCAAAGCTCTCGCCACGGCTACACGCTGTTTCTCACCACCGGATAACTCGGCAGGCTTGTGACTGGCTCTATCGCTCAAGCCCATGAACGCCAGTAACTCCTCGGCACGCTCCTTGGCTTCTTTTCGGCTCTTGCTGCAATGAAGGCCGGAATCATGATGTTCTCCAGGGCGGTGAACTCAGGGAGAAGTTGGTGGAACTGGAAGACGAAACCGAGATGCTGGTTGCGGAAATCGCTCAGTTTCTTGGTGCTGAGGCTTCTTACATCGATGCCATCAACATGATGCTGCCACTATCAGGCTTGTCGAGGGTACCGATAATCTGGAGGAGTGTAGTCTTGCCGGCACCACTAGGACCGACGATACTTACCACCTCGCCCTTGTCAATATGCAGGTCGATGCCCTTAAGCACCTGCAGGGAGCCGAAGCTCTTGGTTATACCTTTTATATCTATCATTTTCTAACTCAAAATTATTTTGCAGGCAAAATTAAGCAAAATATTTGGAAATGCCTAATTTTAAGAGATAAAAAGAAATAAGGAGGGATATAAAAAAACAAAACGCGCCTTATTCTTGCAAATAAAGCTCGTTTCAGTACTCAATTCTGTATTACTTTCTATAAAATGTATGTGTTATTTCACCCCATCGGCATCGTCGGTGGTCTTCAATCCGTTGCTCTTTTCGCGAGGAGTGATATTCACTTTCTTCGCTATGGTGTTCTCGATAAGGTTGGCATCGAATGCCGTCTTCTTGTCGGTGCAGGTGACTCGTGACTGATGCGGCAAGCGCCTTCCATGCCTTGTCCATCGCTTTCTGATAGGTGGCTCTAGGAAGAATGCCCTGCTGAACACCCCATTCGATGAAATACTTGCGGTCGCCCACTTCCTGGATATGGAAGTGCTTGCGATACCACATAATGGTTGTTTTGTTGCGTTATTAATTTCTCTTGCAAAGATAATGCAAACGAGCGCAATGTAAGCTTGCTTACAAATTGCCGAGTGCAGCTTATCTTATGCAAAGATAAATAAAACAATTGGTTTTTGATATGTGATATTGTACAAACTTATGTGTTCTCGTATATTATTATATATTGGTTCTTTTTATATGTAATCTACGATAAACTCGTAACAATATATGTTTTAGTATTACGAAAAGCTCGTAAAACGTTAAAATATAGTTGAATTTATGTTTTTTAACGTAGATTGTTTTGTGTTTATACGAAAAGTTCGTAGATTTGCAGCGTGATTTAGAAACAAGAATGTTGAATTTAAAAGAATAAAGATAGAAATATGGAAAAGCTGACGAATCAGGAAGAAGATATTATGCTTCGGATATGGCGATTGGGACGATGTGCCGTGAAACAGATTATGGAACTGTTGCCAGAACCTCGTCCACCTTATACTACAGTGGCTTCTATTGTGAACAATCTGAAGCGCAAGGAATATGTCAAGGCGGAGCGGGATGGTAAGGGGTATGTCTATTCTCCACTCATTGCCGAGAGCGATTACAAGCGGAAGTTCCTGTCGGGTTTCGTGAACAATTACTTCAAGAATTCCTTCAAGGAAATGGTTTCCTTCTTTGCCAAGGACGAGAAAATCAGTCCCGAGGACCTCAAGGATATCATCCGTGAAATTGAGAGTTCGGAAGAATGACTCGAGAACTTTGAAGAATAAATCAAGCTTTCGGAAGAATAATTATTAAGTTCATTTCAAACAAAAATCGAAACTGTATGGCAATATATCTTATAAAAATCAATGTAGCCCTGATGCTCCTTTATGGCTTTTATCGCCTCACGGTGAGCCGCGATACTTCTTCGGTCTTCGCCGCCTTACCCTCTGGCTCATCTATGCCGTTGCCTGATGGTTCCGGCACTCAATCTGGAATATTGGGTGCGCGATACACCAACGATGGCGAGTATGGCGAATGTATATGCTGACACGTTTTATCCCGTGGTGGTTGTAAAGGCTCAGGCTCCCAGCATAACCTGGATAGATATGCTGCTGGGCATCTATTGGGCAGGAGTTGCCGTTCTCTCATTGCGTTTGGTATGGCAGCTCTTCAGTATCATCCGCCTTGCAGCTATTTCCCGGAAGCAGGAGGTGGAAGGCATTACGGTACATCTTCTCAGAGGCGAGGGGAGTCCGTTCTCCTTCTTCCGCTGGGTGTTTATGTATCCATCTACCCTGGAGGCAAGCAGTTGCACGAAGTGATGGTTCACGAGTGCACCCATGTTTCGGGTCTCCATTCCCTGGATACCCTCTTCTCCGAGCTTTTCTCCATCGCCTGCTGGTTTAATCCGTTTGCCTGGCTGATGAAGCAGGAAGTAAGAATGAATTTGGAATATTTAGCCGATGAAAGTGTATTATCTGATGGTAACGCGCGCAAATCCTATCAGTATCACCTTCTAGGTTTGGCATATCGACAGCCGAATGAATCGACCAAGATTGCCAATAATTTTAATTTATTACCTCTTAAAAAAAGAATTAAAATGATGAACAAACGTAGAACAAGTGAAATAGGCAAGGCGAAGTACCTCCTTTTCGCACCTTTAGCAGGAGCGTTGCTTATGGTGAGCAACATCGAGAGTGTGGCTCGTGAGATTGGCGAGCAGATTCCGGAAGTAGCAGAGGTTCAGCAGAAGGCTGAGCAGGCTCTGAATGCTGATGTGGTTGTGGCGAATCCGACGGCTGAAGAAGCAAAGGCTGCCGCAGAAGCCCAAAAGGCAGAAGAAGCTAAGGCTGCTGAATTGGCAAAGTCGGAAGCTGAACAGAAGGCGGAAGCAAAGGCTTCTGATGCGACAGCCCCAGCCGATACAACCAAGAATGTGGTTTATGACGTAACAGAGACAATGCCGCAATTTCCTGGTGGTCAGGAAGTGCTGATGAAGTATCTGGCTACAAACATCAAGTATCCGGCTTCCGCTGTCAAAGCCAATAAGCAGGGCCGTGTGATTGTAACCTTTGTCATTCAGAAGGATGGTAGCGTTACCGAAGCCCGAATTGCAAAATCTGTAGATCCCGAACTGGATGCTGAGGCTTTGAGAATCGTGAAGGCGATGCCTAACTGGACTCCTGGTACACAGATGGTAAACCGGTAAACGTAAAATATACCATCCCTGTTGTATTCTCTCTTCAGAAAGATGTAACCCTAGGGAAGAAAGA
>ENA-OQCS01000080-OQCS01000080.1-human-gut-metagenome-genome-assembly--contig:-NODE-80-length-42578-cov-11.876752_pt1 | contig 42578 bp, 55 predicted proteins | sample MGYA00242757_ERZ504575 | MGnify/ENA primary metagenome ERZ504575 (study PRJEB26092, sample SAMD00036297) | human gut metagenome | host: Homo sapiens | study: EMG produced TPA metagenomics assembly of... | reverse complement strand
TTGAAACGACTGAAAGTGATACCAGGACCCGGGATATCCGGTGATCATGGTCACAGCCAAAGAAGCGGAGTTTGACAAGGTAAAAGGTCTGGAGGGCGGCGCAGATGATATATCACCAAGCCTTCGGGATGATGGAATTTGTAGCCAGGGTCAAAGCGGTCCTTCGGCGCTGCGCAAGGCAGAGCGAGGAGAGGGAGCTGCACTGCAAGGGCCTTCGGTCAATGTATCCCGTCACGAAGTCAGCTATCAGGGTGAAGTGAAAGAGCTGACCAGAAGGAATTTGAACTTCTGGAATATCTTATGGAGAACAAAGGACTGGTCATGTCCAGAAACCAGATCCTGTGCCATGTGTGGGGCTATGATTTTGACGGAGAAACGAGGACTGTAGATGTTCATGTACGGACTCTCCGGCAGAAGCTGGGGGAAGCCGGAAATCTGATCGAGACAGTACGTGGCGTGGGATACCGGATCGGAGATCATGTATGAAAAAGAAAATTCTGCATCATACAAGCATTATGATCGTTTTTGCTGTTCTTGTCACGTTTCTGGCAGCAAGTGTGGTCACCTACAATAAATTAAACACATACATGCAGCGGGGAGTCCGTGAGGAAGCTCAGTATATCTGCCTTGCCATGGATGAGTATGGAGATTCCTTTCTCACAAAAAAGCTCCAGACAGTATCATCAAGTCGTGTGACTCTCATCCGTAAAGACGGAACCGTTCTCTACGATTCTGAGGCCTCTCCGAAAAAACTGGCAAATCACAGTGATCGTCCGGAATTTATACAGGCAGAAAAAAACGGAAAAAGCGAAAGTATCCGTTATTCAGAAACCTTTGCAAAAAAGACCTTTTATTATGCGGTGAAGCTGGATGACGGAAACGTGCTCCGGGTGGGAAAAACCGTAGATTCCATATATTCCACATGGACCTCAAGTCTTGCAGTGCTGGGACTTCTGATGCTCCTGGTACTGATCCTGGAGTTTGTTTTTGCACAGAGACAGACCAGAGAGCTGATCCGTCCGGTCAACGATCTGGATCTGGAGCATCCGCTGAACAACGTGTGCTATGAGGAGCTGCGTCCCTTCTTGTGCGGGTGGATGAACAGAACCGGCAGATCCGGCAGCAGGTAAAAGAACTGAAGGAGGCAGAGGAGATACGGAAGGAATTTTCTGCAAATGTTTCCCATGAGCTGAAAACCCCGCTGATGTCCATTTCCGGTTATGCGGAGCTTATGATGAACGGCATGGTTCCGGCAGATCATATACAGGAATTTTCCGGAAGGATCTACCATGAATCAATAAGACTTTCCAATCTGGTAGCGGATATCATCCAGCTTTCCAGACTGGATGAAAGCAACAGTGAGGTTCCTTTTGAAGAGGTGGATCTTTATGAGCTTGCAGAAGACGTAAGAAATAATCTCAGACATCCTGCCGGAAAGAAAAATATTTCTCTTGAGCTTGCCGGAAGTACAGAGAAGATCCAGGCGTCCGCCATGTACTCTATGAGATGCTTTTTAATATTGCAGACAATGCAGTTCGCTATACAGAACAGAATGGTCATGTGCGGATCATGGTAGGCAACCGGAAAGGGCATCCGTTCTACTGTGTGGCAGATGACGGGATCGGAATCCCGAAAAGTGAACAGGGAAGGATCTTTGAGCGCTTTTACCGGGTAGACAAAAGCCATTCCAGACAGACCGGCGGAACAGGTCTGGGGCTTTCCATTGTGAAGCATGGAGCAACGCTTCATCATGCACAGATCAACGTGGAAAGTGAACAGGGAGTTGGAACCAGGATGGAGATCGTTTTCCCGGAGAATACTTCTGACCGAAAATAAACTGAAAATAATCAGTAGGATTTCACGGTGAAGTGTAGTATAATAAAAAAAGGTTCAAAGGCCGGTCGGATGAGAATCTGACCGGCTTAAACTATGTATGGGAAAAAATCCCTGTATTTCTAAAAATCAGGAGGAACAAAATTATGAAAGAGCCGGTTCTGGTAGTAATGGCAGCAGGAATGGGAAGCCGCTACGGCGGACTGAAACAGATCGATCCTGTAGATCAGGAAGGTCATATCATCATGGATTTTTCCATTTATGATGCCGTACGTGCAGGCTTTAAGAAAGTGATATTCATCATAAAAAAAGAGAATGAACAGGATTTCCGCGATGCCATCGGCGACCGCTTAAGTGACAAGGTGGAGATTGTTTATGTGCATCAGGATCTCAACAACATCCCGGAAGGCTTCCAGGTTCCGGAAGGCCGTGTGAAGCATGGGGAACCGGACATGCGGTATTAAGCTGTGCCGGAGAGATCGACGGACCGTTTGTGGTGATCAATGCAGATGATTATTATGGAACCCATGCCTTTAAGATGGCGTATGATTTCCTGATCCAGGCCCAGGAGGACACCGTACCTGCCCAGTATATGATGGTAGGCTACCGTCTTGAGAATACCCTGACAGACAACGGCTACGTTTCCAGAGGTGTCTGTGAGACAGATGAAAATGGATATCTTGCAGATATCAATGAGCGAACACACATTGAGAAACGTGACGGCGGAGCAGCCTACACAGAGGACGATGGAAAAACCTGGACAAGTCTCCCGGGAGAGACTCCGGTATCCATGAACATGTGGGGATTCACCGGTGGATTTATGAAAGAGCTGGTAAAACGCTTCCCGGTATTCCTTGAAAAGAGCATCCCGGAAAATCCTCTGAAATGCGAATATTTCTTCCGTTTGTAGTTGACGAGCTCCTCCAGGAAAAAAAGGCAGCAGTCAAAGTCCTTACCACACAGGATAAATGGTACGGAGTGACATATAAAGAGGACAAACCGGTAGTGGTAGCCGCAATCCAGAATCTGAAGGATCAGGGACTTTATCCGCAGGGGCTCTGGGATTAAGTAGTAAACCTGGTTTTCGGCTATTGTGGAAACAAAGGAACAGTGCTAAAATAAACAGGAACAGTTAGATCCAATAGAGGAGGAGAAAAACTATGGCAATTTTAGTAACAGGCGGAGCAGGATACATTGGAAGTCATACCGTTGTAGAGCTGCAGAACGCAGGATATGATGTTGTAGTAGTTGACAATTTATGCAATTCCAGTGAGAAGGCTCTGGACAGAGTATCCAAGATCACAGGCAAACCGGTGAAATTCTATAAAGCAGATATCCTGGACCGCGATGCATTAAATGAGGTTTTTGACAAGGAAGAAATCGATTCCTGTATTCATTTTGCAGGATTGAAAGCAGTTGGTGAATCTGTTGCCAAGCCGTGGGAGTACTATGAGAACAATATCGCAGGAACCCTTACTCTTGTAGACGTGATGAGAAAACATAATGTTAAAAATATTATTTTCTCTTCCTCAGCAACCGTATACGGAGATCCGGCAATGATCCCGATCACCGAGGAGTGCCCGAAGGGACAGTGTACCAATCCATATGGCTGGACCAAATCCATGCTGGAGCAGATCCTTACAGACATCCAGAAGGCAGACCCGGAGTGAACGTAGTTCTTCTTCGTTACTTCAACCCGATCGGTGCTCATAAGAGCGGAACCATCGGTGAGAATCCAAATGGTATCCCGAACAACCTGATGCCATATATCACACAGGTAGCAGTAGGCAAGCTGAAAGAGCTTGGCGTATTCGGAAACGATTACGATACACCGGATGGAACAGGTGTCCGTGACTACATCCACGTAGTAGACCTTGCCAAGGGCCATGTAAAAGCCCTTAAGAAGCTGGAAGACAATTCCGGATTAAGCATCTACAACCTTGGAACCGGAAAAGGCTACAGTGTTCTTAATATCGTTAAGAACTTTGAGGCAGCTACCGGCGTCAAGATCCCATATGTGATCAAACCACGCCGCCCAGGCGACATCGCAACCTGCTACTCCGATGCAACCAAAGCGGAGAAAGAGCTGGGCTGGAAGGCAGAGAACGGAATCCGCGAGATGTGTGCAGACTCCTGGAGATGGCAGAGCCAGAACCCTAATGGATATGATGCTTAAGGAACAGATAGCTTAATTACATAAAAATATAAAAGCGATATAAAACACGCAGACAGCCCCGGAGGGATGTCTGCCGTGTTGTTTTTTTGAGGGTAAAAAGTCGCTTATCATTTCCATAAGCGACAGGTGATTTTCTCTCAAATTGCATAGTTTTTGAATCTTAATCAATGATAGCATTGCACACTGTCACTGTCAAGATACGAAAAATGCACCACTTTCGACCAAAAATGCAGTTTTTTTCGGTTAAATTTTTTTATATACGACAAATTTTCCTTTTTTTTCGCTTATTAGTGGTCACAAAAATGGTCAGACTTTTGCTATAATAGTGCGAAAAGGAGACTACGATTATGCCTAGAAAAGGGGAAAATATCAGAAAAAGGAAAGACGGAAGATGGGAGGCGCGTTATGAAAAATGTCGTGACCAGAATGGACGGATCCAGTACGGATATCTGTATGGTCGTACATACGAGGCTGTAAAAAAGAAAAAGCTGGCTATTTTATGTCAGAATAATCTTCAAAACTCTCCGGGAAAGTGTTATGTATTTCGAAACCTCAGTGAAGAATGGATGTTATCCATGCGTTACGCTGTAAAGCTCAGCACCTATGCCTGCTACGAAACACTTCTTGATACACATATCCTTCCGGAATTTGGTGATACGCCGCTGAGATACATCTCTTCTGCTTCTGTATATACCTTCTCTGAAAAGCTGAAACAGCAGGGGCTTTCGCCACGTACCATCAAAAATCTTCTGATCCTGTTCCACAGTATTTTACGCTATGGTGAAAAACAGGGGTATTTGAATCTTTCACAGCTTGAATTTCGGTATCCCAAAATAAATACCAGTCCTTTTCAGCTTATTTCTCATGAACATCTCACAAAGCTGATCACAGTTCTCTCTGCTGAGGACTCAGAATTTCCCATCGGCATCCTGCTATGTATTTATACAGGGATCCGCGTTGGCGAGCTCAGCGGCATCCGTTGGGAAGATATTGATTTTGATAAAAAGCTGCTACATATAAGGCGAACGATCTCACGGATAAAAAATCTTGATTATTCTGGTGAATCTAATGACGAACCCAAAACCGTTTTAATGATAGGTCCTCCTAAATCAATCTCATCCATCAGGGATATTCCAATCCCTGATTTTTATTGAAAAAAATGAAACGGATTGCTGCTGAACCTGATTCATACCTGCTGACGGGTACGAATCGTAAATGTATGGAGCCCAGAAATATACAGCGTAAATTCCAGAAGCTCCTTCAGCAATGTGAAATCCCCAGTATCAACATTCATTCTCTCCGGCATGCTTTTGCCACCCGTTGTACGGAAATGGGATTTGACAGCAAGACACTTTCTGAAATTCTGGGACATTCGTCCGTCAAGATCACCATGGATATTTATGTGCACAGCAGCATAAAACAAAAGCAGAAATGCATGGAAAAGCTGAACTATTAGCAGTCAGAATTATGGTCAAAGCAGGCCGGAAGTCCGCATTTATACGGGTTTCCGGCCTGTTTGTCGCTTATGGAAATGATAAGTGACAAAAATAATAATTTAGATAAGTTATATTATAATGATTTTTCTTTGCAAAAAACGGAGAACCAAAATGAAAGAACCGGAAACCGGCAAAAAAGAAAACACCGGAAAAAGCGGCTACAGCATCACTACCTGGCGACTGCATCTCTGGTGCAGACATCCGGAATGGCTGCGGACCACGCAGGAATTTTATAACCGGATCGCTGAATTTTATTACAACCTGCTTCTGGATCATACGGATCTCTGGGAACTGGGAAGCCAGCAGACTTTGCGCGAGCTGGAGATCATGAGCATTCCGGGACGAGGCGGACGCATACCATCAGATCCCCTCCCCTGGCAAAAGGTTCCGCTGTATTTTCGAAGAGCAGCAGCCAATGAGGGAATTGCTTCAGCCAAAAGCTATCTCAGCCGTTTTACCCAGGGTGAGAAGATTGGCAGAGCAGAGAAACTAAATGCAGCAGTTACCTATTACAAAGGAATGTATCAGAATTTTTCCGCTAAAGAGATCACACTGCGTGTTTGGACAGGAGACACATGGACCTGGATGCATTGCCGGCTGTCAGGCAGAGACTTTCCGGAAAATGCCAGACTCATGTCACCATCCGTAGTTTTTGAATACAAATATGACATGCTGCATGTTCCAGTACGTCAGAACAATGAAAATACAGCAACAGTACGTCAGAGGATGCAGGCAGGATGCAGGATACTCTGTATTCAGTTTACAAACAGTGATGCCTTTGCAGCAGGCGTTGTTCTGGACGGAACCGGTCAGGAAATCGCAGTGAAGTTCTGGAAAGGCGGAAAGGAATACAGCCACCATTGCAGAAAGCTTCTGGAAAAGATCCAGAAGTCTCAGGAAGCAACCGGAGGCAGACAGACAGGCAGAGTAGATCAGAAATACTGGATGCATCTGAAACATCTTTCTGAACACTATGGACACCAGGTCACAAGCCAAATCTTACGTTTTGCCGTAGAGCAGGACGTTTCTGTGATCGTACTTACACGTTACAACCAGGAATATTCCAGAAACGTCATGAAAGGCTCAGGAAACTGGGGCCCGCTCCACTTAAGCACTAGGATCCGCCAGTATCTGGACTACAAAGCCTGGAAAAACGGAATCATCGTTATCGAAGTCCACGCCGCCGGCATTAGCACAAACTGTGCCAGATGCGGCGCAGAAATCATTCGGACTGACACCAGAACAGAACTATGCTGCTGCGCCAATGGACATCAGACGAACCGATATCTGAATGCTGTGAGAAATCTCGGGAAAAAGTGCCTGACACAGTTTGGACACAGAACATGAAGGGAAGAACAAAGGAAACAGAACAGAATATCAGTATGAAAAGCAAGCAGGTGGATTGACCTTATGGCATGTCAGAAAACAGATGTCATAAGTCAGTGCATCGGCTTTGCCGTGCTGACAAAAAGAAAGCGAAAGCAAAACACGGTGTATATCAGTGATAAACACCGTCGGGTTGAATACCGCCTGTCGTGTGTGTACCTGAAGAAGGTGCGGGCACGGCGAAGAATGTATCGGCTTTTGAGTTGGGGAGTGTATTCGAAGTTATTTTAATAGAACTGTGAGATATGACACAGGAGATTATGAAAATGAAATACCATCTGAAATACAGGATGTGTACATAAAAAGGAGCAGAGGGGAAATATTGGTTGGAGAACATTATGAAAGATAAATTTGCGGTGTCCATGTTCGGACAAAAACGACTGTCCCGTGAGGGCGGGATAGAAATTGTTGTAAAAGAACTATGCACCAGGATGGCACGAGATGGATGTCAGGTTACCTGTTATAACAGATCTGGCCATCATGTGAGTGGTGCAGAGTATGACGATAAAATTGAATATGATGGAATCCGACAGAAGTTTGTTCCAACCATTGAAAGAAAAGGTCTTGCAGCTGTGAGTTCCTCTTTCTTTGCGGCTCTTTACAGTGCATTTGGAAAATACGATGTGGTACATATTCATGCTGAGGGTCCAGCTTTTTTTGCATGGCTTCCAAAGCTGTTCGGAAAACGGGTTGTGGTTACTATACATGGTATAGATTGGAAACGTGAAAAATGGAAGTCTGGTTTCGGATCCAAATTCATCCGACAGGGCGAAAAGAATGCTGTGAAATATGCGGATGAGATCATCATTTTAAGCAAAGGTGTTCAGGATTATTTCAAAGATACTTATGGCAGGAAGACACATTTCATTCCGAATGGTGTAAACAGGCCAGAAATTCGAAAAGCTGATTTAATAACAGAAAAATTTGAACTGACAAAAGATTCCTACATATTGTTCCTTGGCAGATTAGTGCCGGAAAAAGGCATCCGGTATTTGGTTGAAGCGTTCAAAGACGTTAAAACAGATAAGAAATTGGTTATTGCTGGTGGCTCTAGTGATACGGATTCCTTTATGAAAGAACTAAAGAAGCTGGCAAAGGATGACGATAGAATTATTTTTACCGGATTTGTTCAGGGACAGATGTTGGATGAGCTGTACAGTAATGCCTATATTTACACACTGCCTTCTGACTTGGAGGGCATGCCGCTGAGTTTACTGGAAGCCATGAGCTACGGTAACTGCTGCTTGGTGTCTGATATTCCGGAATGTGCAGAAGTTGTAGAAGATAAGGCGCTGAACTTTAAGAAATCGAATGTTGGGGATCTTAGAGATAAGTTACAAGATGCCTGCAATCATCCAGAAAAAGTTACAGAGATGAAGAAACAGGCAGCTGATTTTATCTGTGAGAAATACAACTGGAATGATGTCGTAAAAGAAACGATGGAGCTGTATAGGGAAAATGATGGATGAAAGTGTTGTTAATTAATAATTTCCTCTAACTGAACGCAGGTAGTGAGATGTACATAGTGGAAATGGCTAGAAAATAGCGATAATACGGTATATTTTGCAATATGGGCGAACGGTTATCGCCCTCTTTTATCTCACTACCACAGTTCACCAACAGCAGATGATTCTATTATAAGAAAGAACTTTCAGTATCACACCCTGCGTTCGTATAGAACACTCTGGTTTATGAGTAATACATTGAAACTGTTTTATATTAACATAGGTAGTGAAACAAAGCAGAACACATAAGGAAAAATAACATGAGAACGCTAATTATCAACAAATTTTTATTTCCAAATGGCGGTAGCGAGACGTACATATTCAAGTTGGGCGAACAGCTTGAGAAGATGGGACACGAGGTTCAGTACTTCGGTATGGAACATGAGGGTCGATGTGTTGGCAATCGGGTCAATGCGTACACGAGCGATATGGATTTCCACGGCGGCAGCAAACTGAGCAAGCTGACCTACCCGATCAAGACAATTTACAGCAAAGAAGCACGGGTGCAGTTGCGGAAAGTTCTGGACAATTTCCAGCCGGATGTCTGTCACCTGAACAACTTCAATTACCAGCTGACACCATCCATGATTCTGGAAATTGTGAAGTGGCGTAAGGAGACGGGGAAGAATTGTAAGATCGTCTTCACGGCACACGACTATCAGCTGGTTTGCCCGAACCACATGCTGAATAATCCGAACACCCACCAGAACTGTGAGGAGTGCCTCGGTGGCCATTTCCTGAACTGCATGAAAGGTAAGTGCATCCACGGCTCCACGGCGAAGTCGGCCATCGGTATGATGGAAGCGGAGTTCTGGAAGTGGAAGGGTACCTACAAGTACATTGACACGATGATCTGCTGTTCCGAGTTCATGAAGAGCAAGATGGACAGCAATCCGCTGTTTGCGACGAAGACCGTGGCGATGCACAACTTCATCGACAAGGTGGAGTGGAAAGAGGTAGAGAAAAAGGATTACGTCCTCTATTTTGGACGTTTCTCAGAGGAAAAGGGTATCGGCACACTCATCAAGGTCTGCAAGGAACTGCCGAATGTACAGTTCATCTTCGCCGGTACTGGACCGCTGGAAGAGACGGTGAATGGTGTTAAGAACATCAAGAACGTAGGCTTCCAGAAGGGTGAGGTGCTGGAAAAACTCATCCGTGAGGCACGGTTCTCCATCTACCCGTCTGAGTGGTATGAGAACTGTCCGTTCTCGGTGATGGAGTCTCAGATGTACGGCACACCGGTGCTGGGAGCGAACATTGGTGGTATCCCGGAACTGATTCAGGTTGGCAAGACCGGTGAGCTGTTTGAGAGCGGTAACGCGGAAAATCTGAAGAGGAAGGTTGAGAAACTCTGGGGTGATAAGAAGCTATGTGAGCAGTATAGGAAGAACTGTAAGGACATCAGCTTCGATACTATCGATGAGTATTACGAGAAAATTATGAAGGTTTATAGATAAAAGAGAGATAGAGGTATTAGAAAATGGTTAACAATAGCGAAAAGAAACTGAATGGCACGGTCATCGTCACTTATCGTTGCAACGCTCGTTGCTCCATGTGCAACCGTTATAAAGCACCTTCCAAGCCGGAAGAAGAGATTAGTCTTGGAACCATCAAGAAGCTGCCGAAGATGTATTTCACCAACATCACCGGCGGTGAGCCGTTCATCCGTACCGACCTGAAAGATATCGTGCGTGAACTGTATAAGAAGTCTGACCGTATCGTTATTTCTACGAACGGATTCTTCACTGACCGTATCGTTGACTTGTGTAAAGAGTTCCCTCAGATCGGCATCCGTATTTCCATCGAGGGTCTGGAGCAGACCAACAACGAGATCCGTGGCTTGCAGAACGGCTACCAGCGTGGTTACGGTACGTTGAAAAAGCTGCGTGAGATGGGCATGAAGGACGTTGGTTTCGGTATGACCGTTCAGGATAAGAATGCTCCTGATCTGGTTCCTCTGTATAAGATCTCTGATGAGATGGGCATGGAGTTTGCAACCGCCTCTCTGCACAACAGCTTCTACTTTGTTGAGGCAAAGAACATCATCCACGATCGTCTGATGGTTGCGAAGAACTTCGAGAATCTGGTCAATGAACTGCTCCGTAGTAATAGCCCGAAGAAGTGGTTCCGTGCTTACTTCAATCACGGTCTGATTAACTACATCTACGGTCAGAAGCGTCTTCTGCCTTGCGACATGAGCTTTGATACCTTCTTCATCGATCCGTATGGCGATGTTATGCCTTGCAATGGTACTAAGGACAAAGAGATTATGGGCAACCTGAACAACCAGACCTGGGATGAGCTGTGGAACAGTCCGGAAGCAGAAAAGGTTCGTGCAAAGGTTCGCTGCTGTGACCGTGACTGCTGGATGATTGGTTCTGTTTCTCCAGCAATGCACAAGTATATCTGGAAGCCTGCTACCTGGGTTCTGGTTCACAAGTTCAAGGCACTCTTCACTAAGCATCCGTACAGCATGTATGAACTGAAGATTTGTCGTGATTACCGTGACGGTAAAGTCACCAAAGAGGAACTGGACAAGTGCAGCACTTGCGATATGAACTGCGTGATTAACAATGGTCTGAGCGATGCTTCTAAAGAGCAGCTGAAGCATAAGACTGGCGAGGAAATCGTGGATGCTGATATCGCACAGCAGATGGAGACGAAGTAATGAGGCTGACAATCTTAACCCCTACTTACAACTGGGGGGTACTGCCGCAACTGTATGACTCGCTGAAAAAGCAAACATGCAAAGACTTTGAATGGGTCATCGTATATGACGGGAGTAAGGATAATACCCAAGAGGTTGTAAAAGCGTAGCTATCAGATTCTGATTTTTCGATTCGATACTTTTTTAAAGAAAATGGTGGTAAGCATACGGCCTTGAACTATGCAGTTAAGGAAATCGAATCATAATTGACTTTTATTGTGGATTCAGATGATACCTTAACGCTGGATGCAGTTGAAACTGTTTTACGTTATCACAGAAGGTATGAGGATGAAAAGAACATCTGTGGCTATGCGTTTTTAAGAGTGCATCTTGATGGAAATGTAAATGGAAAAGAATTTGTTCCGAATGAACGAGTGGCATCATACACAGAAGCTAGAGTAAATTCGGATGACACGATGGCAGATAAAGCGGAAGTGTTTAAGACAGCATGTCTGAAAGAGTTCCCGTTCCCAGAATATCATGGTGAAAGATTTTTTGGAGAAGATATTGTGTGGATCAGAATGGTAAGAAAATACATGATGGTTCACATTAACAAAGCAATTTATATAGGAAACTATCAGGATGACGGGCTTACGAAAAATAGAAGCTAAATAATAATAAATCGCCTATTGGTTGTATGAAGCGGGCAAAAGAATTTATGGGGTCTGAGTTTAAAAAATTATAGGGTGAAGGCTGTTCTACAGTATATCATCTATGGAAAATTCGCAGGCGTGAGTGTTGCGAAAATTTTAAAGGATATGCCTGATAGAACTCTGACATTAGTTTGCCTGATTCCCGGATTGATTCTGCAAAAATGTTGGAAGCGAAAGTTTTGTTCTAATCATTAAAAAGAGCGGACGTCGTTTCTTATGAGTTGCACTTGGAGGAAAACATTATGAGAAAAGGCGTCGTTTCAGTGGTTTTACCAATCTACAATGTGGAAAAGTATTTAAACCGTTGTGTGAAGAGCGTTGTTAACCAGAGCTATAAGAATTTAGAGATTATTTTGGTTGATGATGGTTCGCCAGATAATTGTCCAACACTCTGCGAGGATTGGGCAAAAAAAGATAGCAGGATAAAGGTTGTCCATAAAAAGAATGCTGGACTTGGGTATGCAAGAAATACGGGCATTGAAAATGCAACGGGAGAATATATCTGTTTTTTTGATAGTGATGACTACATTGCATTGGATGCTATCGAAAAGCATATAGTCTAGCAGTAAAGGAAAAATCAGATATTATAGTATTTGGCTTTTGCGATGTCAAGTCAAATGGTGAAACGGGAAAGACTGTTATTCCAAAAACTGAAAAAGTTACATATTCGGGCAACGAAGTACAAAATGTGTTTTTGCAGATTTGATTGGTCCAGATGTGAAAAATGGCACACAAACAAATTTGTGGATGAGTGCTTGGGCGAGTATGTATTCTCTTGATATGATTAGGAAAGCGTCTTGGAAATTTGTTTCGGAGCGTGAAATTATTTCAGAGGATATTTATTCGTTACTGGAACTTTATAAGTATGTTAACAGAGTTTCGGTATTATCCGAAGCATTGTATTTCTATTGTGAAAATGCGAGCTCTTTGACACATACGTACAAGAAAGATCGCTATAGTAAAATTAAAGATTTTTATAATGCATGCTATCAGTTGATTGAGAATAATGGCTACGATGTGGCGGTGTTAGATAGAATTACATATCCCTATTTGTCTAATACGATTGCAGCATTGAAGATGATAATTCTTTCTGATGCTAGCAAGAATGTAAAAAACAGGAAGTTAAGGAAATAGTGGACGATGAGCACCTGCAGACTGTGTTAAGATGTACAAATTATGATAATGAAAAGCTTACAAGAAAGATACTGCTTGATTTGATGAAAAGTAAGCAGTATGGATTATGCTATATTCTACTAAGCATAAAAGCAAGGTGAGAGAATGAAAGGCGATTAAACATGGCATTAACGATAGAAAAGATGGATTTTAGGAAAACAAAGCTTATATATATCATATTGTTTTTGTTAGTCTTTATGAATAAACTAACAACGATATATGTGTTTTCACAGATGGAATTTCTCGGAACTGTTATTGAATTTGTGCAAGTTCCTATGTATGGTGGATTAATCTATATTATCGCACAAAAAAGTACTCTTTAAAAGAATTAATGACGTTTCTTGTTGTTGGGATACTGTTGCTTATAGGATATGTTGTTAGCGGTCAAGCAGCCTACTTTAAAGGCTTTCTTCTTATAATTGCATCAAAGAATATACCATATAGAAAAATTTTAAATGTCTGCCGAAAAGCGTTGACATTTGTTTTGGGATTGGGAATTTTTCTTTTTTTGATTGGAATTTCTAACTCTGGAATATCGAGACGTGGAGCTAGCGGTCTTGGATTTGGCCACCCGAATGTAACAGCTCAGCTAATAATGATTATTATTTTATTGTGGACATCCGAGAAGGCAGGAAAATTGAAACCTATTCATTATATAGGAATTGAATTAGGTGGACTGATAACTTTTTTACTTACAGACAGTAAAACATCTACTATCGTAATACTTTTACCGTTGCAAATATTCTGTTTCCGTTTGTGACATCGATATATGTATCGAGAATCCTTCTTCCGGTTGGCGTTGGTAAGGTTGCATCTGCACAGAATATTGCGTCTTATTTTGTGACGATTGCTGCTTTAGGACTCCCATCCTACGGCGTGAGAGAGTTTGCGAAAGTTAGAGAAAATAAACGCAAAAGTAATAAGTTGTTTACAGAGCTCCTATTACTGAACATTGTGTCTACAACGTTGGCAGTAATAGGATTCTTTGGCCTTGTTTTTATAAATGCTGGTTTTAACGGTGAATGGGCATTATATGCTGCCTGCGGATTGGCTGTTTTTTTCAACTACCTGAACATTGACTGGATGTATAAGGGATTGGAAGAATACGGCTACATTACTGGAAGAAGTCTGCTAATAAAGGGCATCTCTCTTGTTGCACTCTTTTTATTTGTTAAAACTCGGCAGGACTACGTTGCGTATGCATTGATTTCAAGTCTTGCAACAGGTGGAAATTATATATTTAATGTTATCCATGCAAAAAAGTTTGTTAGATTTGATTTTTCTAGTATTAGAATTCAAAAGCATATAAAGCCGGTTTTGTTAATTGCCTGTATTATATTCTTGTCCAGTATTTATAATAAGATTGATGTGACAATGCTGAATATGATGGCGACGGATGAGTCTGTTGGATTCTATTCGTATGCGCAAAAGACCATCAACATGGTACTTACTATGGCAAATGCAGTCACGGCAGCATTGCTTCCTAGGCTGAGTTACTATTATGACAATGACCGGGAAGGCTTTTATCGATTACTGGATAAGGGATTCCAAATCTTATGCGTGATGACTCTTCCATTAGCTGTTGGTATGGCTTTGGTGGCATATCAAACCGTTCAATTTCTTTACGGCGAGGCATTTGCACCGGCTGCACTGACAATACAGTTGATGTGCCCGTTGATTTTAATTAAAGGGTTTGGAGATTTATTTTGCTATCAACTGGTCTATAGCACCAAAAGTGAAAAAATTATTCTTCCGGCAGCTGCTTCTGCATCGGCGATTAACGTTATTACAAATGCCATATTGATTCCTATGTTGCTGCAAAATGGTGCAGTAATAGCTTCTGTATTAAGTGAATTGGTTACCAACGCAATCCAGTTTATTTACATGAAGAAGAAAGTACGATTTAGTATTAATGGAAAAGCGCTTGTAACAGGGCTGTTTAGTACAGCGATAATGTCTGTAAGCGTACTTATGCTTATGCAATTAAGATTACCGAACACAGTAGGTCTTTTCATTGAAGTAGCTTGTGGCGCGATTGTATACGCTGCTGTAAATATGGCAATGAAGAATGCGCTGATATTTGAAATTATCGAGAAAATTAAAAGCAAAATCTTATGCAAGAACTAAGAAAATATTTCGATGCTGTGTATTGCGATTTGTGAGAGGAAAATTGCGGTGGAAAATATAAAGGAGAAAAGCATAGATTCGAATTATAAGTTAATTGATCTACTGAAATTTGTTTGTGCGTTTTTAGTGATTGGAATACATACCAGACCATTTCAGGCGAGTAGTAATCTTTTGGACAGGTTATTTTACTACGACATTTCTAATTATGCGGTGCCTTTCTTTTATGCGTGTACAGGATATTTTTTAATTGTTAAAGCATCAGAAGAAAGCCTGCATGACAAATTGATACTTCGTTGTAAAAAGATTTTGCGAATTTATTTTTATGTGGTCTGCCATTTATCTTCCGTTAACTATAAGTGGATGGATAATTGAGGGCGGGCTAGATCCGACATATTTGATTCTTTGCTTACGAAATTTTGTTTTTGTAGGAGAAAATTTTTACTCTTGGACACTATGGTATTTGAATGGTCTGGTTTTTGCGCTGCTTTTGATTGATATTTTATTAAAAAGATTTTCAATTAAACAAATTTCCGGCATTGGTGTGTTACATATTTGGTAGGAATCGGACTGACTATGCTAAATGGCCATTTAGAAAATTTACCTCTATTTTTGGAAAGACCTATTGAGTTGTATTTTTCTCTGTTTGCAACAACAAGAAATGGCTTGTTCCAGTCATTGGTATTTCTGTCTTTTGGAATGTTGATAGGCGAGATAGATCAGGCAGATGAGTTGAAGCGTCTGTGACAAATGGCTTGTTTGTCGGAGCAATCTACATAGTAAAAGTAGGCTTCAGTTTAATCGGGGGAGGGCAGTACTTCTCAAAAATATTGGATTTGCCAACGTTCAGGTTCTTGTTTGAGCTTATAATATATGCATGCAAAAGGTGGGATTTCAAAGGCACATTTTATATGCACTTAAGAGGAATGAGTGAAACTATATATTTTGTACATATGTATTTCGTGGCATTCTGTTCGCTTGTGCTATATAAAGAAAGCTATCATAATTTTAAGTCATATTTTATTTGTGCGGGTGGAGCAACTATAATTGCATTCATTTGTCAGATATCTAAGAAACGTAAAGAATAATAAAAGGGAAAGTGAGAAACACAATTATGCAATTAAAAAAGGTGCTAAAAAAAGCAGTCTATGGTGCAAAGCAGGATTCAGAGTCTTACGTTGAGCATCTTAAAGCTATTGGTATGAAAATAGGAGATGACTGCATTGTATATGTTCCAACAAAAACTTTGATAGATGTGGTCTTTATCATCCGTAAGGATATCGAGAAGGAGTTCAAAGAGGCTATCGGTGATCGCATTGCATCTATTTGCTCCGCTCATAATGTAACTGTAGACTACGCATTTCAGGATATCAACGATATTCCGGGAGAACTTCCGGAAGGCCGTACAAAGCCGTGGGGAACTGGTCAGGCTGTGCTTGCAGCGAAAAATATAATAAAAACCCCGTTCATTGTGATCAATGCGGACGATTACTATGGCAAGGAGGGCTTTAAGGCTGTCCATGAGTATCTGGTGAATGGTGGCAAATCCTGCATGGCAGGATTTGTCTTGAAGAACACGCTGTCCGATAACGGTGGTGTGACCCGTGGTATCTGCAAGATGGATGAGGGAAATAACTTGACAGAGGTTGTGGAAACAAAGAACATTGTAAAGACAGCAACCGGAGCAGAAGCAGACGGTGTGGCTGTCGATGTGAATTCTCTGGTATCTATGAATATGTGGGGATTGACTCCTGATTTTCTGGATGTGTTGGAAGAGGGCTTCAAAGAGTTCTTCGAGAAAGAAGTACCGGGTAATCCTCAGAAAGCCGAGTATCTGATTCCAATCTTTATCGGTGAACTTCTGGCAGAGGATAAGATGTCTGTTAAGGTGCTGCGGACTAATGATACATGGTATGGCATGACCTATAAAGAGGATGTTGCGGTTGTAAAAGAGAGTTTTCGTGGTATGCTGGAGCGTGGTGTTTATAAAGAAGAACTGTTCTGTGATATAAAGTAATATTGGTATTGTAAAATAGCAAAATGCTCAGATTCCCCACAAAGGATCTGAGCATTTTCAATACGAACTATTTCTTCTGTAATTTCAGCACGTCCTCAAGAGAAAGTCCTGAAAATCTGGAGATGTCTTCAGGGGAGAATCTTGGATCCTGAAGCATACGCTGTGCTGTCAGCATAGCTTGTTCCTGATGCCTTCGGCACGCGCATCATCGCACATTTCCTGAACAGCCTGACACATATTAACCCTCCCTTCTGTTTCTGTGAAACGTAAATTGATACCGGTTATGGAGTCGATGACCCGGGCTGCTTTGAGCTCGAGTGAGCGGAAGCCGGGAGTCTGTGAGGTAAGCTCCTGAAGCTTCCGTTTATCTTTGGAATATTTGATGAAGAGCATGACTTCTTTGAGATTGCTCTGGAGTTTGTCAAGTTCTTCATCCTTTATCTCGGCAGGTGAGAAGAGATTGATCCGGTAATCCGGGACCATGGAAAGGATCTCGGGGTCCTGGACAGAGAGCATTTCGTGGAGGCTTCTTGGAGCGTTCCAGGTGTCGGAACCGAAGTACACGACCGTGGTTATGACCGGGATCAGCCGGTCATCCTTGTAGAAGCCGGTGAGATATTCTCCGGATGTGGAAGGCCATTGCCTTGCTTCTCTGTGGGATCTGGCGGAATTTTCTACCTGCCCTGCGTATTCTAATGCATCGTAGACCATGTTTTTGACCGGCAAAAGCGGACGTTCGCATTCCGCTTTGCTACATGCTCATGAACGCAATTGCTTTGCACTTGCGTTACATAGTGTGTTTCCGATTGATTTTCAATCCCCAGGAGAAGATAGATCCTTGAATCATCGTGCATAACATTGAGGGATTTGAATTCGTCCCGGAATTTCTGGACAGGAACTTCTGAAGTGCCGGATCCGTAGGGGACAGCGAGAGTTGTGGTATCCAGTGGATGAAGAGTGTCAGGGTCTATGATGTTTTTTCCTTTGTACAGCATATGGTTGAACACATCCGCAAAAACGCGGTTGTCAGCCATGTAATCTTTGGTGATGGTATCCTTTGTACCCATAGGTTTCACCACCTTCGATCTGTTTATGTGATCAGAGTAATTTATTATCTGATCCAGTTACAGGGTATCATACATTTTGGTGTTTGAGAAGCGGATATCTGATATTTTATCGGGATTTTACAGTGGCTTCTTGCCAGCTACCCTTTTTCGGTGTTAAAATAACAGCATCAATGAAAGAACAGGGAGAATGAAATCAATGTACGATTATCTTATCGTAGGTGCCGGTCTTTACGGTGCGGTTTTTGCACAGGAGGCGAAGCGTGCCGGGAAGTCAGTGCTTGTGATTGACAAGCGTCCGCATATTGCGGGAAATGTATATACAGAGAAGGTGGAAGGAATCAACGTGCATAAATACGGTGCACATATTTTCCATACCAATAATAAGAAGGTCTGGGATTATATCACCCGGTTTGCCACCTTCAATCGTTTTACCAACAGTCCGGTTGCCAATTATCACGGGGAGCTGTACAGTCTTCCGTTTAATATGTATACCTTTAACAGAATGTGGGGCGTGGTGACTCCGGAGGAGGCTGCGGCAAAGATCGAGGAGCAGCGGCAGGCAGCAGGGATCACGGAACCCTCGAATCTGGAGGAACAGGCTATCAGCTTGTAGGTACGGATATTTATGAGAAGCTGATCAAGGGCTATACGGAGAAGCAGTGGGGACGTCCATGTACGGAGCTTCCTGCTTTTATCATCAAGAGGCTTCCGGTGCGTCTGACCTTTGACAATAACTATTTCAATGCGTTGTACCAGGGAATCCCGGTGGGTGGTTATACGAAGATGGTTGCCAATCTACTGGACGGTATCGAGGTACGGCTGAATGAGGATTATCTGGAGAAAAAAGAGCAGTACGATGCAATGGCGGAGAAAGTGATCTATACAGGTGCCATCGACGCGTATTTTGACTATAAGCTGGGTACTCTGGAGTATCGTTCCGTGCGTTTTGAGAATGAGACACTGGATAAACCTAATTTCCAGGGAAATGCAGCAGTGAATTATACGGATGTGGAGACTCCATGGACCCGTATCATCGAGCATAAATGGTTTGAGTTCGGAAAGGATGAGGAGGGTAATGATCTTCCGAAAACGGTGATCAGCCGGGAATACAGTTCCGAGTGGAAGCCTGGAGATGAGCCGTATTATCCGGTCAATGATGAGAAGAACGGAGCGCTTTACGGACAGTATAAGGAGCTTGCAGAGAAGGAACCGAAGGTGATCTTCGGCGGCCGTCTTGGCGAATATAAATATTATGACATGGATGCGGTGATCGCTTCTGCGCTGGATATGTGTGAGCGGGAGCTTGCATAAAAAAGATACTGGATATAACTAATGATAAGATCCTCTTATATTTCGGAGCCAAGGCAAAAGAGAAATATAAGGGGATTTTATGCATAGAATGGCAGTGAGATTTTTGAGGGAGGAAAGAGCAATGAAAAGGTGCAAAGGTGTGCTTCTGGCAGGAATGCTGGTGCTGAGTATGAGTGTTCCGGTGTATGCGGACAAGTCGGTTGTGGTGAAGGTGGAAGCTCCGGCAGATACCACAGATTATTATATGACTGTGGATTCCGGTGGAGTTGGTGTGGATATCTATCCGTCCACCGACGGAAAAGGTGAAAAGCTCAATGATAAGACGGTAAGGGATGGTACTGTCCTGCATATCGAAGGGGAGACAGAGAAGAATGGTGAGACCTGGGGATATACAAAGTATAATGGCAGATACGGTTATGTGCCGCTGGAGGAGCTGCGGCCCTCAAAGGATGCGGAGCTGGCGAAGGCCGGAATCGCAGGGGGCACGGAGAAAGAGAATTCTGCAGTGAATCAGGGAAACGCATCCGATACGCAGGATTCCGCAGCCGGCGAAGGACAGGGAACGTCTGCAGGGACGGCCAGCACAGGCAGTTCTCAGGCTCAGAATGACGAAGGACAGGGAACGTCTGCAGGGACGGACAATACAGGCAGCTCTCAGCTCAGAATGGCGAAGGACAGGGAGCGTCTGCAGGGATGGCCAGCACAGATGAATCTCAGGCTCAGAGAGGTGAGGTTCAGGGGCCACCTGCGGCGTCGGCCAGCACAGGTAGTTCTCAGGCTCAGAGCGGCGAGGTCCAGGGACCGCCTGCAGCGGATGGAGCAACAGAAGGTGGGGAATCTGCGGATGAAGCTGTCACCAAGCCGGTCAATGGCACAGCTGCGACATCCTTTAAAGAAGAAAATTCCTGGTATAAAAGTCCGTTTATCTGGATCGGGATCGCAACAGTACTTGCAGTAATCGGAATTCTGGGTTATCATTTGAAGAAACGTTAACAGATAGACCAGATCAATATAAGAAAAGTGGAGAATTTTGTGAAGAGATTACAGCTTGTCAGGAAGAAATTACTGCCGCTTCTTTTGTGTGTGGCAGTTGCGGGCAGCCAGGTTCCGGTCATGGCAGCCGATGTGGAAGGTTTCAGTGATTCTGCGGAAGGCTTCAATGAAGAATGGTCAGAAGATACACAGACGCAGTCGGCGGAAGCAGAGGATACGACGGAGACCGCAGAAGGGAATACCACAGAGAACACCGCAGAGAATACCACAGAGAACACCGGTATCCCGGATGAACAGACAGAGGATAGTGCAGAGGCAGCCGACGGGGATACCGAGGATATAGCCTTGCAGAGTTCCGAGGAGGATACAGAGACTCCCGAAACATCAGAAGGATTGTCTTCTGATTCCCAGGAGGATACCTTTGGCGACGGTGAGGAGAGCTTTGGGGATGCCTCAGACAGTGATGAGTCCGGCATCGAATATATCAAGGGCCGTCCGCTTACGGAGGAAGAGGAGCAGGAACAGCTGGCACCCTTTGATAATCTGACCGCTTATTCCACCGCCGTGGAGATCGGAAATGATGTGGATGAGGTACCGATGGGAAGAGCTGCGGCCTATCCGTCCTATTATAATGCAGCGGATCAGGGATATGTCACTTCCGTAAAGAATCAGGAGCCCTACGGTATGTGCTGGGCATTTGGAATGGCCTCTCTTCTGGAAACTTCGTTTCTGACCCAGGGCCTTGGAACTTATGATCTGTCGGAAGAGCATCTGGCGTATTTTTTTGCAAACAGAAAGAATGACCCGCTTGGAAATACCTACGGGGATGTCAATAAGCATATGGGGACAGATGATAAAGGAAACGCAGATTATCATGAGGGCGGAAATGATCTTCTGGCTTCCATGTTTCTGAGTACCTGGTCCGGAATGACAACAGAAGGGGATGTGCCGCTGGCAACAGATTCCACGCATACACAGAAAACCGGTGTGACTCCGGCGGCATCCAAGGCGTACAATGCAGCTGCTTATCTGAAAAATGCCTATTTTTCCGATTATTCCGTAAATGCCATGAAGAAGCTTCTGGTTGCAAATAATTCGGTCACTGTGATGTATAATGCACAGAATGCCTATTACAATGCAAGTACAGCGGCCTATTCCTATCCTACCAGACCAAGAACGTGAATCATGTAGTTACAGTGGTGGGTTGGGATGACAATTATTCTGCGAAGAATTTCCGGGCATCTTCCAAGGTAAAGGGAGACGGAGCCTGGATCGTTAAGAACAGCTGGGGTACAGGCTGGGGAAAATCCGGATATTTTTATATGTCTTATGAGGATAAGTCTGTCAGTGAGCTGGTTGCGGCTACGGCTGTCAATACACCGAAATATAGCAACAATTATTTTTATGACGGAACGTCAGGGCTTGGCTCCATCCGCATGTATGCGGGAGAACAGCTGTCCACGGTTTTTCGTGCCAGTGCAGGAAACGGAAAAGCGGAATCGCTTGGCGAGGTGACTCTTAGCTCCATGTCTGCCAATAATTCCTATACTGTGCAGGTATACACAAATCTGAAGGATGCCAGTGATCCTACCAGTGGAACACCGGCATATTCCACACCGGTTTCCTGCAGTCAGCCGATGGCTGGGGTTATGACCTTTCAGATCCCAGAGGTTCTGCTCAGCCAGAACAGTCTGTATTCTATTGTGGTGACAAATGCAGGAAGCACATATATAAAATACTGTGTGGAGGCAGAGGTCAGTTATGGCTGGTGCAGCTTTTCTCCGTCTATCGTATCCGGTCAGAGCTTTCTGCGATATAACGCGGAGGATACCTGGATGGATGCGGTTGAATTTAATCCATCGGTAACGCCGAGGATCAAGGCGCATACCAGGACTCTGAGCAGTGCGGCCAGGATGCAGCTTTCTTCCTCTGAGATAAGTCTGTATTCCAAAGATCAGAAAACACTGAATGCTTCAGCTACCAGATCCGAGATGGATGCTTCCGGCATTGTCTGGGAAAGCTCAGATACCAGTGTGGCTGCTGTAAATGGCAGCGGCGTTGTTACTGCAAAAAATCCGGGAACAGCAACCATAACCTGCTACGGAAAAAATGCCAGGGGAATCCGAGCTACCTGTAAGGTTACGGTGAAGCTTCGTCAGACCACAGGTGTAAAACTGGTTTCCAAGGCATTTAACAGGATACGGATCTCCTGGAAAGCAGTTCCCGGCTGCAATCGTTATGCTATCTATCGCTGGGATGAAAGCGGAAATTCAAAAAAAATGGCAACCGTGACAGCAGATGTAGTGACCTGGCAGGATACTGCAGTGAAAACAGGAAGCACTTATACGTATCGGATCCGGGCTTCTTATGTACGTTCCGGAAAGAAGACTGTTTATGGAGCCGTATCTTCGCCGTTCTCAGCAAAAGCGGAGCTGGGGAAGGCCCGTGCAGTGGCTGAAGCTGTCAGCGGACCATGTAACAGGGTATCCTGGAAGAAGGTTTCCGGAGCCAGTGGCTATCATATCTACCGGAAGCTCCAGGGGAAAAGCTGGGTTCGGATCGGAACCGTGAACAACAAAGTATTGTCCTGGCAGGACACGAAGATTGAGGGAATCACCTCCTACGCTTATGCTGTGAGGCCATATAAGAATGTAGACGGGAAAAAAGTTTCGGAGGATATCAGGCAAGCAGCTATATCCTGTCCTATCCGGAACTTCAGAAGATATCCAGTGTCAGGAAGACCTCCAGGGGGCTGAAGATCTGCTGGAAAGCGCAGAAGAAAGCAGATTGCTATCAGATCTACGTAAGATCGGAAAGGGTTCATGGAAAAAGATCAGTACAGTTTCCGGAGGCAGCAGCTCCTCCTTTGAGGATAAGACCGCAAAAAAGGGAACAACGTATTACTATGCGGTGCGTGCAGGGATAAAAACCTCCGGTGGAAAAGTACTCTGCGGAGGATACGCCGCAAAAGCAGCAAAGAGATAAAAGTGTTAAAATATAAAACGCGGATCTGGCTTGAAACATTCCAGATCCGGGCGTTTTATGTTTTGGTTGAATATGTGTATTATATATGATTATATCAGGCAGTTCAAAAGAAAGATCAGTCGTTGTTGATCACAACGCCTTTCTGAAGCATGATGTTGGCATAAAGTGCTTTCTCACTTGTGGAGATGATGCAGTATGCAGTTTTTGCTTCGTCATAGAATGCGAAACGCTCGATGTTTCCGACGGCTTTTTCGCCACGCTCGTCATGCTTGGAAACGATTTCTTTATATGTATCCCAGATCGGTGTCTCCACATTATCGCCAGGCATTACTTCCATCAGGTTTACCGGATGCTCTACATAGGTATCCAGCGGGAAGAGCTTCAGGATGGCATCCAGGATCTCCGGAACGCCATGTCCGTCACAACGGATGGTGATGGCATTTTTTCCCATGGATTCTACAGGGAAGTTTCCGTCAGCGATAACAAGACGGTCACTGTGTCCCATCTCACATAAAACCTTCAGTAATTCTGGTGATAAGATTTCTGGAATTCCTTTTAACATAGTTATATCCTCCTAAGATCATTGTGTACTTACAGTATTTTCGGAAATTACAGCATCAGGCTCAGGTGATCAGAACAGGATACATGGATTTCCGAAACTGTTATGACGCCGGTAGTATCAGACAGACCTGCCCGGCCACAGGCTTTAGAACTCTTATTAATTAATCTAACGGTATTTGGTCTCCTTTTCAAGGGAATATTTTCCTGTAAATGATGAAAATTTTATGGTTGACAGAAAACGTATGGAGCGCTATGATGAACTCAAACGGAAACGTTCGGTTTCTGAACCAAATGAGAAAATAATACAAAACAAACACAATGATTATGATTCCAAGGAGGAGAAGATTATGCCACTGGTTACATCGAAGGAAATGCTGTTAAAGGCACAGAAGGGCGGATATGCAGTAGGAGCATTCAACGCAGAGAATATGGAGATGGTGAAGGCGATCATCCAGGCAGCTGAGGAGCTGAAAGCACCGGTTATGATCCAGACAACACCTTCTACTGTTAAATATGGTACGGTTGAGACTTACGCTGCGATCGTAGCAGCAGAGGCAGCCAAGCTTCCGTTCCGGTATGCCTTCATCTTGACCACGGCAGCAGCTTTGAGCTTGCGATGCAGGCAATGCATGCAGGCTATACTTCTGTGATGATCGATGGTTCCAAGCTGGATTTGAGGATAATATCAGAGAGACCAGGAGAGTTGCGGATGTGGCAGCAGCCCTGGATATCCCATGTGAGGCTGAGCTCGGTAAGGTCGGTGGTAAAGAGGATGATCTTGAGGCTGAGGCAGACACTAACACCGACCCGCAGGAGGCGAAGGAATTCGTGGAGCGTACAGGTGTTACTTCCCTGGCAGTTGCCATCGGAACCGCACATGGTTTCTATGTGGGAACACCGGTTCTTGACAAGGAACGCTTAAGCGAGATCCGTGAAGTCGTAGATATCCCCCTTGTTCTTCACGGGGCATCCGGACTCAGTGATGAGGATGTCAGCGACTGTGTAAAACGTGGTATCTGCAAGGTTAACTTTGCAACAGAGCTTCGTGCTGCATATTCCAGGGCAGTGAAGGAGACCTTTGCAGAGAATGAGAACACCATCGATCCGAAGGCCTACGGAAAGAAAGCGATCCAGGCAGTGAAGGAGCTGGTTGAGGCACGTATGAAGGTTTGCGGCTGTGATGGAAAGGCAGAATGATCTTCTGTAAAAAAACAGAAACGGAGTGATCTGTATGGCAGCAACCATGAAAGATATTGCCAGGCGGACCGGACTTGGACTCGCAACGATTTCTTCTTATTTTAACGGCGGAAACGTAAGAGAAAAAAACAGAATAAAGATCGAGGAGGCCATTCAGGAGCTGCATTATGAGGTCAATGAGGTGGCCAGAGGCTTAAGACCAATGCTACCAAGACCATCGGCGTGGTGATCCCGGAGCTTAACAATACCTTTTGCGCGGAGATCATCACAGGAATGGAGGATGTCTTAAGGAGTCACGGATATGCGACTATTGTCTGTGACTGCCGTACCGATAAGAGACTGGAGCTGGATGCAGTGGAGTTTTTAAGCCGGAAGCGTGTGGACGGGATCATCAGCATGCCGGTGGATGCGGAAGGCAATCATCTGAAAAAATTCCAGAAAACCGGAAAGCCCATCGTACTCATTGACCGCAGGATCCGGGAGCTTTCCTGTGACAGTGTTCTTGTAGACAACGAGAAGGCGGCTGAGGACGCAATGAGAGTTTTTTTTCAGGCAGGACACCGTAAGATCGGGATCATTGGCGGACCGGAGGAAATTTCCACAGCTCAGGAACGTCTCCAGGGGTACCGCAATGCATACGAAAAAGAAAATATACCGGTACGGGAATCTCTGATCTATCACGGCGATTATACCATTCAGGGCGGTGTGCAGGGAATTGAGAAGCTTGTTGCGGACAATCCGGATATGACGGCCGTGTTTGTTACCAACTATGAGATGACCATGGGGGCGGTGATCGGGATGAATGAGCTGGGTCTTAAGATCCCGGAACAGCTGTCTATGATCGGTTTTGACAATCTGCAGTTTGCCAGAGCATGCAATCCCAAGCTTACCATTGTGGCACAGCCTACACAGGGGATTGCCGGAGAAGTGGCGGGAATCATGCTGAAACGGCTGGAAGGGGCTGCAAGTGAAGAAACAGAACCGATCACGGAGAAGCTTGGCGCAGAGATCATCATGGGAAAATCCGTCCGTGTGCTGGACGAGAAGGAGAAGCTATAATGAAACCATATTTATTAGGTATTGATATCGGCACCAGTGCCTGTAAGGTTGCGGTTTTTGAAAAATCGGGAACGGTTGTGGCTGCGGCCAACGGCGATTATCCGGTTTACTATCCGAAGGAGGGCTGGGCAGAACAGAATCCGGAAGAATGGTGGAGTGCTGTCTGTCAGGCGGTAAAGAAGGCCATCCAAAAAGCGGGGATAGCACCTGAGGAGATCGCAGGCATCGGTATTGACGGCCAGAGCTGGTCAGCCATTGCCATGGATAAGGACGGAAATGTACTGACAAACACTCCGATCTGGATGGATACCAGAGCACAGTCTATCTGTGACAGATTGAATGAAGAGATCGGGGCAGAGCAGATTTTTGAAGTATCCGGTAATTCCCTTCAGCCGTCCTACACAACTGCAAAGATCCTCTGGTATAAAGAAAATCTTCCGGAGGTGTACCAAAGGATCCACAAGATCCTGCAGTCTAACAGCTACATTGCATATAAGCTGACGGGTGTGATGAGCCAGGATGTTTCCCAGGCTATGGCCTGCATTGCTTTGACATGAGAAAGGCAGCCTGGGATGAGGATATGTGCAGAAAGCTTGGGATTCCCATGGAATTTCTTCCTGAGATCTGTGCCTGTGATCATGTTGTGGGAACAGTTACAGAGAAGGCGGCGGAGGAATCCGGCCTTGCTGTGGGAACACCGGTTGTTGCCGGTGGTCTGGATGCGGCATGCGGAACACTGGGGGCCGGAGTGATCCATCCGGGTGAGACACAGGAGCAGGGAGGACAGGCTGGCGGAATGAGCATCTGCATGGATGAGTACAAGGCAGATCCAGACTGATCCTTGGCTATCACGTGGTTCCGGGACAGTGGCTCCTTCAGGGAGGAACCACCGGAGGTGGTGGTGTCATGCGCTGGTTTGAACGTGAGTTTGCAGATTATGAGCGCTCTGTAGCAGGGGAAAAAGGCTCTTCTCTGAACCAGCTCAATGAGATCGCGGAAAGGGTCGCACCAGGCAGTGACGGAGTGGTATTTCTTCCATATATGTCCGGTGAGCGTTCCCCGATCTGGAATCCCAATGCGAAGGGCGTATTCTACGGACTGGATTTTGCCAAGACCAAGGGACATATGTACGTGCCTGTATGGAAGGCGTAGCACTTTCTCTGAAGCACAACCTTGAGGTGGCAAAGGAAGCAGGAGCAGATGTGGAAGTTCTCCGTGCAATGGGAGGCTCTGCAAATTCTCTTCTCTGGACACAGATCAAATCCGATATCACAGGAAAACCCATCGTAGTGCCGTCCTCTGATACGGCAACAACACTTGGTGCAGCGATTCTGGCAGGTGTTGGTGTTGGAATGTATCAGGATTATGATGAGGCCATCCGTCTTACGGTAAAGGAAACAAGAAGACATGAACCGAACCCGGAAAACCGAGACGTTTATGAGAAAACCTATAAAACCTATTTAAATCTCTATAAATCTCTTGAACCTATGATGAGAAATGAGGAGGAAAAGTGATCATGAAAGCAGCAGTAGTAGTAGCAAATGAGGATGTTCAGTATCAGGAAGTGGAAGAACCTCAGGTAACACCTGGCCATGTGAAGATCAAGGTAAGATATTCCGGGATTTGCGGATCTGATATTCCGCGTGTATTAAATCACGGTGTACATTTTTATCCCATCGTGCTTGGACATGAATTTTCCGGCGATGTGGTGGAAGTGGGAGAAGGTGTTACCAAGGTGAAGGTCGGCGACCGTGTATCCGGTGCACCACTTCTTCCCTGTATGAAATGTGACGACTGCCAGAAGGGTAATTTCTCTCTCTGCAAGCATTACAGTTTCATCGGTTCCAGAGAGCAGGGAGCAAACGCAGATTATGTAGTGGTTCCTGAGCAGAATGCAGTACCATTCGCAGACAATGTTCCATATGAGCAGGGAGCCATGTTTGAGCCTGCAACCGTAGCTATCCACGGTGTATTCCAGAACGATTACCACGGTGGCGAGTATGTGGCAATCCTTGGCGGTGGTACAGTTGGTATGTTCACCATGCAGTGGACAAAGATCTTCGGCTCCAAGAAGGTAGTGGTCTTTGATATCAGCGATGAGAGACTTGCTCTTGCAAAGCGTCTCGGCGCAGATGAAGTGATCAACACAAAGGAAGAGGGATATATGGAAAAAGCCATGGCCATTACAGGTGGAAAGGGCTACGGCTTCGTATTTGAGACAGCCGGACAGGTTCCCACCATGCATATGGCATTTGAGCTTGCGGCAAACAAGGCACATGTATGCTTCATTGGTACTCCTCATGAAAACCTTACCTTTACACCGAAGGAGTGGGAGAACATGAACCGTAAGGAGTTCAAGCTTACCGGTTCCTGGATGTCCTACAGTGCACCATATCCGGGACGTGAGTGGGAGCTGACGGCGCATTATTTTGCAACCGGCCAGCTGAAGTTTGACCCGGGCTTCATCTATAAGAAAATCCCTATGAGCCAGGCACAGGAGGCCTTCCAGCTGTTCAAGACACCGGGCCTTGTAAAAGGAAAGATCCTTCTTTCCAATGAGGAAAACTGATATGATCCTGACAGTAACCTTAAACGCTGCCATTGACAAGCGTTATGTAGTGGATGATTTTAAAGTGGGCGAAGTGAACCGTGTGCGTGAATGTACCTACGTTCCCGGCGGAAAGGGACTGAATGTTTCCAAGCGGCGTCCATTTACGGTGCTGAAGTGGTTGCCACCGGCTTTGTAGGCGGTCACGCAGGCAATTATATAGAAGCTGCCCTGAAACCCTTTGGCATTAAGAGTGCTTTTTACCATGTAGATGCGGAGAGCCGCTCCTGTATCAACATCTGGGATGAGGTGAATCATGTACAGACCGAATTCCTGGAGCCGGGATTTACACTGACAGAGGCAGATTTTGAGGGCTTTGAGAAAAAATTCCGCCAGCTTGTAAAAGACGCTTCTGTTGTGGCAATGTCCGGCAGCGTGCCGAAGGGACTTGACGGAAGTGCTACCAGCGCCTTGTGAAGATTGTGAAAGACGCCGGAAAACCGGTGATCCTGGATACCAGCGGCAAGCTTCTGGAAGAGGGGATCAAGGCAGCACCGACACTGATCAAGCCTAACATTGATGAGATCCGTATGCTGACAGGCAAGCATTGTGACGATATCAACGATATCATTGAAGCAGCGAAAGCCATCCATGCCGGTGGTGTGGAGATTGTGGCGGTCTCGCTTGGAGCAGATGGTTCCCTGGCAGTCGGAGAGGAAGGGATTTTCCGTGCGGTGGTTCCGAAGATCGATGCGGTAAATACCGTAGGCTGCGGAGATCCATGATCGCAGGCTTTGCCCTTGGATTAAGTGAGGGACTTTCCCTGGAAGAGACTCTGCAAAGAGCCAGTGCGATCTCAGCGGCGGCAGCCATGCGCGAGGAAACGGGCTTCTTTGTGATGGAGGATATGGAGGCTCTTCTTCCGAAGATTGAGATCAGGCGTTTATAAGATAAGCTTATAATAAAAAAATTTTTATAAAAAAGGAGATGTAAAGATGGCAGAAGTTATCAATCCGGCAATTGTGCCGAAAGTGACACTTCCTTCCGGCGAGCAGGTTCCGTGTGTCGGAATGGGAACATTCGGTTCCGACCGTGTATCCGCAGAGGATGTATCTGCAGCTGTTGCAGGCGCGATCCGCAGTGGCTACCGTATGTTTGACTGTGCCGCATGTTACGGAAACGAGCATGAGATTGGCCAGGTATTTAAGGACGCTTTTGACGAAGGTGTTGTAGAGCGTAAGGATCTTTTTATCATGACAAAGGTATGGAACGACATGCACAGAAGAGTAGAGGAAGCCTGTGATAAGAGCATTAAGGATCTTCAGTGCGATTATGTGGATATGTATTTCATCCACTGGCCATTCCCGAACTATCATGCACCGGGATGTGATGTGGATTCCAGAAATCCGGATTCCAAACCCTTCAGTGTGGAGGAGTTTATGGATACATACCGCCAGTGTGAGGCGTTGGTAGAAAAAGGAAAGATCCGTTACATCGGTATTTCCAATATGACCATTCCGAAGCTTGAGGCAGTTCTTCCGCTTATGAAGATCAAACCTGCAACCTGTGAGCTTGAGCTTCATGTATGCTTCCAGCAGCAGGAGCTTTATGATTATCTGGTAGAGCATAACATCCAGCCGGTAGGCTATATGCCGATCGGTTCTCCACGCAGACCGGAGAGAGATATCTGCCCGGAGGATGTTGCGGATCTGGAGGTTCCGGAGATGCAGGCGATCGCAAAGGCACATGGTGTTCATCCGGCTCTGATCGCTCTGAAGTGGGCACATCAGAGAGGAGAGATCTCCATTCCGTTCTCTGTGCACAACTATGCAAGCAACCTGAAATGTGTCACAGAGGATCCCCTTACAGAGAAAGAAATGGCAACCATCGCAACTCTGGAAAAAGGCAACCGTCTTGTAAAAGGACAGGTATTTCTGTGGCATGGTGCAAATGACTGGCATGACCTCTGGGATGAGGATGGCGTTATCGTAAAATAATAAAAATATGCAGGAAAATCCCGTATCCCATATGTTGGATGCGGGATTTCTTTGTATTTAATTTGGACTAAGAAACTCCGTTGTAAATTTTAACCAAACATGTTAACATATAAAAAGAATTAACAGTTATTGTTCACAGAAAGGACAGTAATCTTACCAATGAAAATGACAGAGACGGGGGGAAGGATCTGTCAGGGGGATGTGCAATAAAAACAACAGAAACTGATCAGAGGGGGACAACAGAAATTATGTATCGTATTTTACTGGTAGATGATGAGATACTTGTTCGAGATGCGATCCGGGAGAATATTGACTGGAAAGCAATGGACTGTGAGCTGGTAGGAGACTGTGATAACGGGAAAGCAGCAGCGGAATTTGTACAGAACCATCCGGTGGATATCGTGCTTACAGATATCCTTATGCCATATATGGATGGTATGGAACTGAGCCGTTTTCTCCATGACAATTATCCGGACATCGTGATCGTGATCTTCAGCGGATTCGGAGAATTCGAGTATGCCAAGAAGGCGATCCAGTATGGTGTCAGTGAATATATGCTGAAGCCTGTGACAGCCATGGAACTCAGAAATGTTATCGGAAAATGAAAGAGAAAGTGGACCAGCAAAGAAAGGAAAAAGAGAAGCTGGAACGTCTGACACAGACTTCCGAGAATTATCAGAAAACGCCATTGTGATCCGTTCCAGAGCGCTGCAGGGCTTTGTGGATAATATCAAGACACGGCAGGAAAGTCTGGAAGAGCTTGCAGCATTGGGAATCGATCTTGAGGCAGCATGCTATCGAGTGGCTGTTTTTGATCTGGATCTGTATTCGGACGCAGTCAGCTTACTGCGGAGAAACGCCAGGAGAGTGCACTGATGTCTTTTGTTCTTTTTAATATCAGTGATGAGATCATCAGCAAAGAAAAAGCAGGAGTGGCATATCAGGCCGGAAATAACAAGGTCGGTGCTCTTTTCATGGGAAACCGTACCAGAGAGTTTGAACACAAGATCATGGAGATCTGCAGGACGATCCAGGATAAGCTGAAGGAACTGATGTCGCTGGATATTTCTATCGGTGTGGGAACTGGGCCAGAACCCAGCAGGAGCTTCGTGCATCCCATGAACTTGCAGAGAAAGCTATTGAATATCGTTATCTTCTTGGAGGAAGCCTTCTTATTGATATGGAAGAACAGCCGGAGGAAAAAAATCTTTCTATTAAAGCTTATGTAGAGAAGCTGGCAGCTGCTCTGAAAGTGGGTAAAAAGGAAAACGCAGAGCATATTCTGGAACAGATCTCTTCTGAGATCAAGGAAGCGCGGGTGGATAAGAGTCGTGCCTGCGTGTATCTTCAGCAGATCATCCGTGCAGCAGATGAGACCTGTGAGGATATGGTTCCGGACAACAGGCTTTTTTCCAAAAGAGAAGCACTTCTGCAGCAGGTTACGGAGCAGAATTCTTTTGACAGTGCTGTTGAACTGGTCAGGAATCATATCGGAGAGATTTTCCAGACACTTTCCGATGCAAACAGCTCCAGCGGACAGCGTCAGGCCAGACTTGCCCTGGATTATATCCAGAAGAATTATATGGATCCGGATTTAAGCCTGAACAGTATCTGTTCCTATCTGAATATTAGTACAAGCTATTTCAGTACGATCTTTAAGGATCTTACGGGAGAGACTTTTACAGAAGTTCTGATCCGTACCCGCATGGAGAAGGCGAAGGAGCTTCTGGAGAATACAACTATGAAGAATTATGAAATTGCCGAGAAAGTCGGATTTGCAGATCCCCATTATTTTGGGATCTCCTTCAAAAAAATGACCGGCTGCACACCAACAGAATATGCAAGGGAGAAACGTAAATGAGAGATATCCGGTTTGCGGCAAAGATCATAGGAAAATTTAAGAGTATCCAGAGTGCGATCTTTGCGGTAGTGACGGTGCTGCTTTTAAGTGCGGTGCTGGTCATAACAGGTGTTTCCATGAGATATACCCGCAATTCTATTTTTGAAAATTCTGCTGTCTACACCCAGAATATCGTGCAGCAGATGAATCAGAATATTGATTCCTATATTGATTACATGGAAAATATAGCCTATATGATCTCCAGTAACGAGGATGTACAGCAATATCTTTTTGGTGAAAATGTGGACAATGGAACAAGAGAGCGTCTGATCAATCAGTTCAAGACTATTCTGGATGGACGAAGTGATATCCGAAATCTTGGGATCATTGGAAGTAATGGACGGAAGCTGATCAACGACGGCAAACAGTCTGTGAATCCGGATCTGAAGCTTTCCACCCAGGAGTGGTATCTGGAAGCTTTACATAAGCCGGAAGGCCCGCTTCTTACATCTTCTCATGTACAGCATATCATCAGCGGAGAGCGTCCGTGGGTGATCACTTTAAGCAGGGGAATCCGTAATTTTTCCAACAGCGGTGAGAAAGAGGGAGTCTTTTTTATTGATCTGAATTACAGTGCCATCAGTGAACTTTGTGATCAGAATACGATCGGGAAAAGGGGATACGCATTCATTCTGGATGAAAGCGGAAATATTGTATACCATCCACAACAGCAGCAGCTTTACAATGAATTGCAGACTGAGAATATCGACCTGATCGTGAAATCAAAAGAAGATACGGTGCGTACCGAAAAGGGAAACAGAGGAAAGCTATATTCCATTTCCAGATCAAATAAAACCGGATGGACCGTTGTGGGCTGTATGAGCGTCAGCGAGCTTCTGCGCAAAAGCAATCAGGCACAGAGTATTTATGTGCTTATTTCCGCACTTCTGATGATCGTGGCACTGCTTTTTTCCAGATTTCTGGCAAAGAGTCTTACATATCCTCTTCAGCGTCTCAGAGATTCCATGTCCAGAGTACAGGAAGGGCATTTTGACGGAGCAGATGTGGAGATCGATTCAGAGAATGAGATCGGAAGCCTGACGAAATCTTTCAATGTGATGACACATAGGATACAGGATCTTATGGAGCAGAACGTGAAGGAACAGGAAGCAAAGAGAAAAAGTGAGCTTAAGGCCCTTCAGTCCCAGATCAATCCTCATTTTCTCTACAATACCCTGGATTCGATCATCTGGATGGCAGAGGGCAGAAAGTACGAAGAGGTTGTTCTGATGACAGCATCCCTGGCGCGTCTTCTTCGTCAGAGCATCAGTAATGAAGATGAAGTGGTTCCTCTTGCAAGGGAAGTGGAGTATGCCAAGGGTTATCTTACGATCCAGAAGATGCGTTACAAGGACAAGCTGGAATTCGAGATCGATGTAGAACCTTCTATATTAAATATCCCTCTGATCAAGCTGGTTCTCCAGCCGATCATTGAAAATGCCATCTATCATGGACTGAAATATAAAGAGAGTAAGGGACTTTTGCAGGTAAAAGGCTTTATGAAGGACGGAAATGCAGTTCTTCAGGTGATCGACAACGGTGTAGGTATGGATGAGGAAACATTGTCACATATTTATGATAAGCATAAGGTGAATTATCATTCCAATGGTGTGGGTGTTTACAATGTACAGAAACGTCTGAAGCTTTATTATGGAGAAAATTACGGGATCATCTATGAAAGTGAAAAAGGTGTCGGAACCACTGCCACGATCACCATTCCGGGAATACAGGAGGAATCAATATGAAAAAACATAGAAAACTCCTGACTTTAGGAGTGGTCATCTGCCTTGTGGCGGGGCTTGTAGCCGGAATAGTCTATTATAAACAGGTAGAAGAAGAGAGAAAACTATCGCTGATCTATATTCCGAAGGTTGTGGACGGTACCAACGATTTCTGGACATCACTGATCCAGGGGGCGGAGATGGCTGCAAAGGAATATAATGCAGATATCCGCGTATGGGCACCTGAGGAAGAGAATGATGTGGATGGGCAGAACAAGCTGATCGAAAGGGCAACAGAAGAAAAACCGGACGCGATCCTGATCTCGCCGTCCAGCTTCACTGAATCCGACCAGCTTTTGAAGAAGGCAAAGGAACAGGGAATACATATCGCATTTATTGATTCCTACACACAGGAAGAGGTCCAGGATCTTACCGTTGCGACCGATAATCTGGAAGCGGGGCAGATCCTTGGCAGGTTTGCGAAGGATCTTGTGGGAACGGATGATCAGATTGCGATCGTTTCACATGTAAAGGGTGTATCTACGGCAGTTGAAAGAGAAAAAGGTTTCCGGACAGGACTTGGCAGTCTGAAGGATAATATCGTAGATGTGGTATACTGTGATTCTCAGTATGACAAGTCCTATGAGCTTACAAAAGAGCTGATGAAAAAATATCCGGATCTCAAGATGATCGCGGGAATGAATGAATATTCCTCTGTAGGTGCTGCAAGAGCAGTAAAGGCAGCAAAAGCAGAGAATCGGATCAGGGTGGTGGGAGTAGACAGCTCACAGGAGGCCGTCCAGCTGATGGAACACGGAATCTTCCAGGGAATCGTTGTACAGAAGGCATTTAAAATGGGGTATGTGGGTGTTCGGGAAACTGTTAAGATGCTGCGTGGAGAAGACTATAAGAAGAATATTAATTCCGGGTGCCAGCTTGTGACTCCTGACAATATGTATACCAGTGAGATCGAAAAACTGCTTTTTCCGTTTAATACGTTAAAAACATATGGTGATCTTACATCGTAAATAGTCATAAATGCACAAAGAAAAGGGTTAAATATTTACCATACAGTAAATATTTAACCTTTTTTTGAAAGATATTCTATTACAATTATTGATTTTTGACGGTATTATAATAACCAAGAAAACACAAGATACGTGCAAAACGTGAGGAGGGTAAAAATTGGAAAACTTAAAACAAAATCCAATCGTTAAGAAGCTCGGATTGAACAGAATACTTCTTGTCTGTGTTCTGATTCTTATGTTCCTGGTTTTTAAAGTAGTTCTTGGAAACAAGTTTCCGGCTGTTGATAGTATCAAGTCTACTTTGAACTATGTGTACTTCCTGGGCTTCTTGTCACTTGGCGTTACATTCGTAATCGCTACAGGAGGAATTGATTTCTCCATCGGACCTGTAATGTTCTGCTGTGCACTGGTATCCGGTTACTGCATGACATCTTACAAGGTTCCATGTGCAGTTGCCATGATCCTTTGCATTCTGATCGGTCTCTGCTTTGGTATTTTTAATGGCTGGATGGTTTCTTACATGTCAGTGCCACCATTCATTATTTCCATGGCATCCATGAATATTGCAAAAGGTATTGCTTCGGTATTCACAAAAACACAGTCCGTAAGCTGGCCGGCAGCCAGTGAGGCAAACGGCTGGTTCCGTAATATCGTTTCCGCAAACGGCTTCCCTGTAGGAATTGTTATTTTCCTGGTAATGGCAGTTATCTGCGGTATCGTTCTTTACAACACAAAACCAGGACGTTACATCCTCTGCCTTGGATCTAACAAAGAGGCTGTCCGTCTTTCCGGTGTCAACACAAAGAAATGGGAAATGCTTGCTTATATGATCTGCGGATTCCTGGTAGGTATTGCAGCACTCTTCTTTGTAGCTACATACACAACTGTTCAGCCAGGTTATGGCGATCAGTACAACAATGAGGCTATTGCAGGCTGCGTTATGGGTGGTACATCCATGGTTGGTGGACTTGCTTCCATCGGCGGTACTGTAATCGGCGTATTTATCATCTCTCTTCTTCAGCAGGGCATTATGGCATTTGGCCTTGGTAAAGGACAGCAGATGATCATCACAGGTATCATCGTTATCGTTGCAGTTTATATCGACGTTCTGCAAGACGCAGAAAGAACTGATCTTAGAGGGAGGATGCGACAATGGGTGAAGTTATTTTAACTATGAAGGACATTGATAAGTCCTTTCCTGGAGTTCATGCTCTGGATCACGTTAATTTCGAAGTAAAACGCGGCGAAGTACATGCACTTATGGGAGAAAATGGTGCCGGTAAATCAACACTGATGAAGGTTCTTACCGGTATTTATCAGAAGGATTCAGGTTCCATTGTTTACAAAGGACAGGAAACAGAATTCCACAATACACGTGAGGCACAGGATGCCGGCGTTGTAATCGTACATCAGGAGCTGAACATGGTAGGTGATCTTACCGTTGCTCAGAACATCTTCATCGGACGTGAGCCGAAAAAAGGTTTTACCATCGATGATAAGAAAATGATCGAGGATTCCAAAAAGCTTTTCCAGGATCTGAACATTGAGATCAATCCAAAGGAAAAGATGAAAAACCTGACAGTCGGAAAACAGCAGATGTGTGAGATCGCAAAAGCAATCTCTCATAAAGCTGAGGTTATCATCTTCGATGAGCCTTCTGCAGCGCTTACCGAGAAAGAGATCGCGGATCTGTTTGAGATCATCCGTGACCTTCGTAAGAAAAATCTTGGTATCGTATATATCTCACACCGTATGGATGAGATCAAAACGATTACAGACCGTGTAACAGTCATGCGAGATGGTGGTTATGTAGGAACCCTCATCACAAAAGACAGTACAAAAGAAGATATCATCAACATGATGGTTGGTCGTGTTATTTATGAAGATCCGAAGCAGGAGAGTGCAGTTCCGGCAGATGCACCGGTAGTTCTTAAGGTTGAGCACCTGAATGCAGGCAAGATGGTTCAGGATGTAAGCTTTGAGCTGAGAAAAGGCGAGATCCTTGGTTTCTCAGGACTGATGGGTGCAGGACGTACCGAAACAGCCAGAGCACTGTTCGGAGCAGATCCGAAGCAGAGTGGTAAGATCTCCATTATGGGTAAAGACGGTCAGCTTCATGAGGTGACCATCAACAGCCCGCAGGATGCTGTTAAATGTGGTATCGGTTATCTGTCAGAGGATAGAAGAAGATACGGTGTTGTCGTACAGAAATCTGTAACAGAGAACACAACACTTGCTACAATGGAGAACTTTACAAGTGGTCTCTTCATTAATAAGGCAAAAGAAAAAGAAGTTACTGAGAAATATGTAAAAGAGCTTGCAACAAAGACACCTACAACAGACCAGCTGGTAGTAAACCTTTCCGGTGGTAACCAGCAGAAGGTTGTTATTGCTAAATGGCTGACACGAGACAGCGATATCCTTATTTTCGATGAGCCGACAAGAGGTATCGATGTTGGTGCCAAGAACGAAATCTACAAATTAATGAACAGACTGGCAGCAGAAGGCAAATCCATTATCATGATTTCTTCTGAGATGACGGAAGTTCTCCGAATGAGTGACCGTATCATCATCATGTGTGAGGGTAAAGTTACCGGATGTATTGATATCTCCGAGGCAACCCAGGAAAACATCATGGACAAGGCCACACGGAATATCGATTAAGGAGGAAAGTCATGACTAAGAAGAAAAAAAGTATTTTAAGTGATCAGAGATTTATTGTTTTGCTCGTTATCATTGTCCTGTGTGCAATATTCTCAGGCTTGAGTAAAGAATTCAGACAGTACACCACGATCCTGAGTATGCTGGATTTCTCATATTACGATCTTCTTATGGCGATCGGAGTTACATTCCCGCTTATCACTGGTGGTGTTGACCTGTCAATCGGAACTGGTATGGTAGCATACGCACTGATCGCCGGAACACTGATCAGAAACAACAATTGCCCGGTAGCTCTGGCAATGCTGATCTGTATTGTTCTTGGTATCGCAGTCGGTGCACTGAACGGTGTACTGATCGGTGTTATGAACCTGCCGCCGTTCCTGGCAACACTTTGTACCTGTATGATCACCCGTGGTGCCGGATCTCTCTGCAGTGCGACACCTTGGCCGGGACTTACACAGATGGTGGATGGTTCCACACAATCTTTAAAGTAACTGTTGGTACAGGAAGAAGTGCTTCACGTTATCCACTCGGCTTCCTGTGGATGATCATTCTGGTTCTTCTTATGGAGTACATCCTGAACCACACCAAATTTGGTCGTTATACAATTGCAATCGGTTCCAACAAAGAGGCAGCAGCCCTTTCCGGAATCAATACAAAGTTCTATCACGTAATGGTATACGTTGTCTGCGGTCTGTTTACAGGTCTTGCAGCAATCGCATACGCAGCAGTAACACCTACTGTACAGCCTGGTACTGGTGCCGGACTTGAGATGGATGCTATCGGTGGTGTATTCGTTGGTGGTGTAGCAGCTACCGGTGGATATGGTTCCGTAATCGGTACATTCGTTGGTATCTTCGTCATCATGCTTCTGAAAACAGGTCTTCCATACATCGGCCTGCAGGCAAACTGGCAGCAGATCATCACAGGTATCGTTCTGATCGTAGCCGTTCTGATCGATATCCTGAAAGAGAAAAAAGCAGCACACTAATATTAAGAAGTGTGGTACAATAAGCAAGGGTGCTGTTCACAGAGAAATGTGAACAGTATCCGATAATCAAAGATGTGAAACGCCAAGGGGTAGCAATGGCGTATGAACATAAAAAAACTATATAATATATTTTAAGGAGGAAATATTATATGAAAGCAAAAAAGGTTATGGCATTAATGCTCTGTGCAGCAATGGTAACAAGCATGAGTGCAACAGCAGCTTTTGCAGCTGAGGAGAAAGAAGATGCAGCAACAGAGGAGTCCGCAGATTCCACAGCATCTGAGGATCCTACCGCACAGTTTGACGGACTGAAAGCAAACGAAGCTTATGTGTTCCCGATGATGGTTAAATCTTTCCAGTCCACATACTGGGATGCAGCTCAGGAAGGTATGAAAAAAGCATCTAAGGAGCTGGGCGTTGATTATAAACCACAGGGACCGAACAGTGAGTCCGATATCGCTGACCAGGTTAACATGATCAACACAGCTATCGCTTCCAATCCTGTTGGATTAGGACTTGCAGCTTGTGATACATCTTCTGTTACAGATGCACTTAAGACATGTGCAGAAAAAGGAATCCCGGTTGTAACATTCGATACAGGTATCGCTGATGCTCCGGAAGGATCTGTAGTATGCGAGGTTTGTACAGACAACGCACAGGCTGGTGCAGTAGCAGCTGAGAATATGTACAACTCCATTAAAGACGTTGTTAAAGATGCTGACGGACAGGTTATCATCGGTGAGGTTAACCAGGATGCAACAGCTCAGAACATTCAGCAGCGTGGTACTGGATTCATCAACAAGATGATCGAGCTTCTTCAGGCTGATGGCAAGACTGTAGCAGTAAGCGGTAACGAGTTCTATGTTAACGCAGCAGAGGGTGCTGATGCTGATGCTAAAGACGCAGACGTTGTTATCCAGGTAGCTGTTCCGGCACAGACAACTGTAGAGCTTTGCTCCACAGAGGCTCAGGCAATCCTTTCCCAGGAGAACTGTATCGCAGTATTCGGTTCCAACCAGGTTTCTGCAGAGGGTGTTCTTGCAGCAAATGCTAACCTTAACGTTCTTGGTTCTGACCCGGCAAACGGTGATGTAGTTGGTGTTGGTTTCGATGCTGGTTCTATCATCAAAGCAGCTGTTAAAGATGGCACATTCATTGGTGCTGTTACACAGTCTCCTCTTATGATGGGATACTATGCAATCTACGCTCTGACAGCAGCAGCAAACGGCCAGGAGCTTGAGGATGTTCCTACAGACGGTTACTGGTATGATGCAACAAATATGGAAGACGAGGATATCGCTCCTAACCTTTATGACTAATCAAATCATATAATTGATAAGATCGTGAAGTTATAATGAACGCGGATTGCGTTCGGACGTATGAAATAAGAGATCCGCTGGCTGATTCAGTCAGCGGATTTTTTAAACAAATAATGTAGTAGTTCATAAATAATCGCTGTATTATTGGCAAATAAAGACACTTTTTTTGACAAAAGAGGTTCTTATCACCGGAAGGATCCTGATGTATGATAAATACAACATCAGATATGAAAGTGATCAGAAGCTTACATATTGAGGAGGATTTAAAAATGGCAACATATTATTTAGCAGTAGATATCGGAGCATCCAGTGGACGTCACATTCTGGGACATATGGAAAACGGAAAAATGATCCTGGAAGAAATCTATCGTTTTGAGAACGGCATGGTTAAGAAGGATGGAGAGCTCTGCTGGGAGTTTGACCGTCTTTTCACCGAGATCGTAAATGGTCTCAAAAAATGTAAAGAGATCGGCAAGATCCCGGTAAGCATGGGTGTTGATACCTGGGGTGTTGACTTCGTACTTCTTGACAAGGATGACAAGGTTCTTGGCAACACGGTAGGCTACCGTGATCATCGTACAGAGGGAATGGACGAGGAAGTTTATAAGACAATTTCCCTGAAGGATCTGTATGCAAGAACCGGTATCCAGAAAGCAATCTACAATACAGTATATCAGCTGATGGCAGTGAAGAAGAAACATCCTGAGTATCTGGAGCAGGCTGAGACACTTCTTCATGTACCGGACTACTTCCATTTCTTCTTACAGGCGAAAAAACTTGTGAGTACACAGAGGCAACCACAGGACAGCTTGTATGCCCGACAACCAAGGACTGGGATTATGAGCTGATCGATATGCTGGGATATCCAAGAAAGATATTCCAGAAGCTGATCATGCCTAGCACAAGCATCGGACATTTAACAGACGCAGTGAAGGAAGCAGTTGGCTTTGACCTTGAGGTTGTAGCACCGGCTACACATGATACAGGGTCTGCAGTTCTGGCTGTGCCTGCAAATGATGACGATTTCATTTATATCAGTTCCGGAACATGGTCTCTGATGGGAATCGAGAGAAAAGAAGCAGACTGCTCTGAGAAGAGCTGTGAGATGAACTTCACAAATGAGGGTGGATATGCGGGACGTTTCCGTTATCTGAAGAATATCATGGGTCTTTGGATGATCCAGTCTGTACGTCACGAGTTTGATGACGCATACAGCTTCGCACAGATCTGTGAAATGGCTGAGGAGGCTAAGGATTTCCCATCAAGAGTAAACGCAAACGACGAGTGCTTCCTTTCTCCTGAGAACATGACAAAAGAGGTTCAGGATTATTGCCGCAGAACAGGACAGCAGGTTCCGGAAACTCTTGGAGAGATCGCAACAGTTATCTACACAAGTCTTGCAGATTGCTACGCTAAGATCGCAAAGGAGATCGAGGAGATGACAGGAAGAACCTACAGCCGCATCCATATCGTAGGCGGTGGTTCCAATGCAGGATACTTAAATGAGCTGACTGCAAAAGCTACAAAGAAGGAAATCCATGCAGGTCCTGGAGAGGCAACTGCAATCGGTAATATCACAGCACAGATGCTGAAGGCCGAGGAGTTCAAAACTATCGAGGAGGCTCGTACAACCATCCATGAGTCCTTCGGTATCAAAGTATACAAAGCATAAATAATTGGAGGTCTTATTATGTTAGTTAACACAAAGGCAAAAGTTGGTGTATTTTCAATTGCTTTAGGTGCATACCTTCCGCAGTTCCCGTCTCTTGTACCGGAATTTGAAGCACAGTATGATGCGTTCAAGAAAACACTTCCGGGTACAGTAGAGATCATCGACGGTGGAATGGTTACCACAAAAGAGCAGGCTATGGAAGCTGGGGACAAATTCCGTGCAGCAGATGTTGATCTTGTATTTCTTCAGATGCTGACCTATGCAACATCCTACAACATGCTTCCTGCAATCCGTGACCTTGATGTTCCGGTCGTTCTTGTGAACGTTCAGAAATTGAAAGCGCTGGATTATGAGCACACTGACATTGCCTCCTGGCTGGGTGAAGGCTATGCATGCGGTGCTGTAGGCGAGGCAGTTGCTGACCTTGAGAGAGCAGGCAAGAGACATGCGGTTATCACAGGCGTTGTAGAAGGCGGAGATCCGGCAGTTCAGGCT
>ENA-OQCS01000079-OQCS01000079.1-human-gut-metagenome-genome-assembly--contig:-NODE-79-length-42621-cov-6.581047_pt1 | contig 42621 bp, 53 predicted proteins | sample MGYA00242757_ERZ504575 | MGnify/ENA primary metagenome ERZ504575 (study PRJEB26092, sample SAMD00036297) | human gut metagenome | host: Homo sapiens | study: EMG produced TPA metagenomics assembly of... | reverse complement strand
CCTTCATTTCAACCTCAGAAGCAGCACCCACATAAAGAACAGCTACACCGCCAGACAACTTGGCCAGACGTTCCTGCAGTTTTTCCTTATCATAATCAGACTTCGTAGCAACAATCTGAGCCTTGATTTGTTCGCAACGTTCCTTGATGTTCTCTTTGTCACCGGCACCGTTTACGATGGTCGTGTTATCCTTGGAAACAGTTACCTTGTCGGCAGTACCCAGCATTTCGATAGTAGCTTGTTCCAGCTTCAGACCTTTTTCCTCGCTGATGACAACACCACCGGTCAGCACTGCAATATCCTCCAACATTTCCTTGCGACGGTCACCAAAGCCCGGAGCCTTCACTGCACAAATCTTCAACTGAGAACGCAGACGGTTTACAACCAAAGTTGTCAGCGCTTCGCTATCCACATCTTCTGCAATAACCAGCAAAGGACGACCGGTCTGTACTGCCGGTTCGAGGATAGGCAGGAAATCTTTCAGGTTGGAAATCTTCTTATCATAAATCAGGATGTACGGTTTTCCATTTCGCACTCCATCTTCTCCGTATTGGTAACGAAGTAAGCAGAGAGGTAACCACGGTCGAACTGCATACCTTCAACCACACCGATAGTAGTATCAGTACCCTTTGCCTCTTCGATAGTGATAACACCGTCTTTGGAAACTTTGCGCATAGCGTCTGCAATCAGCTTGCCGATAACGGGGTCGTTGTTGGCAGAAACGGAAGCAACTTGCTCAATCTTGTCATAGTTGTCACCCACTGTTTCCGCCTGGCCTTTGATAGAATCAACCACTTTGGCAACAGCCTTGTCGATACCGCGTTTGATATCCATCGGGCTAGCACCGGCAGTCACGTTCTTCAGACCTTCGGCTACGATAGCCTGAGCCAAAACAGTAGCAGTTGTAGTACCGTCACCTGCATCGTCGCCGGTCTTGGAAGCAACTTCCTTTACCAGTTGTGCGCCAGTATTCTGATATGCGTCTGCCAACTCTACTTCTTTAGCTACCGTTACACCATCTTTCGTGATGTGGGGAGCACCGAATTTCTTTTCGATGATAACGTTACGACCTTTAGGGCCGAGGGTTACTTTTACTGCATTTGCCAGTGTGTCGATACCTTTCTTCAATTGGTCGCGGGCATCGATATTGAATAATATTTCTTTTGCCATAACTATATTTACATTTTAACGATTTACAATTTACAAATTAACCTAAAACAGCGAGCACATCGCTTTGACGCATGATGAGGTACTTGGTTCCTTCAACTTCCAGTTCAGTACCGGCATACTTGCCATACAGCACTGTGTCACCAACCTTCAACACCATTTCTTCGTCTTTTGTTCCGTTGCCTACTGCAATAACTTCACCTTTCAAAGGTTTCTCTTTCGCTGTATCAGGAATAATGATACCGCCAATTGTCTTTTCTTCTGCAGGTGCAGGGAGTATCAGCACTCTGTCTGCTAATGGTTTAATGTTCATAATCTTTTTGTTTTATATGTTATACATTTGTTATAATGGTAATTTTGCTTTAAACAAGCGATAAACAACTTACGAAAACCGTGCCAAACGAACAAGCTGATTGTTTGGCAGACAAAGGCTGACAAAATGGCAAAGTATACAACAATATTTGCTATCTTTGCAGCCTCAAAAATGATTTGACTTATGAACGCAATATGGATAGTCCTCCCCATTCTTACCTTATTGATGTTTGAACTGGGACTGACATTACAAACCGAAGACTTTAAACTGTTCCGCAAACGCCCCCGCCCCATTATTGCCGGCTGGCAGGCCAAATCATCCTACTGCCGATGCTGGCATTTGCTTTAGGACATGTCTTCCAGCTCGAACCTCTGTTCTTTATCGGCATCATACTCATAGCCTGCTCGCCAGGCGGCAGCTCATCCAACATCTTCTCCATGATAGCCAAAGGAGACGTAGCATTGTCCGTGTCACTGACGGCATGCAGCAGCATTATTACGCTGTTCACTATCCCCGTGATTATGGAATTCGCCACACACTTTGTAGACAGCAATCTGGACATAGATATCCATCTCCCGTAGGCAGCCTTATCATGCAGAACCTGGTTCTGATGCTTCTTCCATTGTAGCCGGCATATTCACGAAGCGCTACCGTCCGCAAATGGCAGAAAGGATTCATAAGATATTGTCCAAGACAGCCTTTCCCGCACTTATCCTGCTGGCAACCATCTTCTTCATACAGCACCATGCTACCATCACCGGCCAATTCGGCAAACTGGGGCTCTGCATCTCCATTCTTATCCTGCTGGCTATGGGAGGCGGCGTAGTGCTATCGAAGTCCATGCGCCTCAACCGGAAAGAACAACGTACACTCATTATAGAAATCGGTATGCAGAATGCCGCACAAGCAATTGCTGTTGCCAGTAGTCCGTTTGTATTCAACAATGACATTATTGCAATACCTGCCATTATCTACGCACTGGTAATGAATGTTATTCCGCTGATTTATGTGGGAGTGGTGAAGCGGCAAAGATAATCTTCCAACCGGTATCTCCCTTCTTCTGTGTCGCTTTTCCATACTGTATCACTTTCCGGGGGCAAAAATGCAAACAAGCCATACAATGAATGCACTGCTTTCCCCACACCGGATGCCCATCCACCAACCGGATATTACCTACCGGACAAGATTTGCCGCATATTCCGCAAGAGATACAGCCTTCATCTACATGGAAACTCCTTGTACCAATGACAAAACGGACAAACAAAGGATTCACGACATACGTTTTCAGCCAGGCAGCACTGCCCTCATGCACATTCCAGACCCTCTTCCGTGCAATGACATCTTCGGCAATCGAAGCGACAGCATGCCGTGCGTTCTCTATCTTCTTACGGCAAAGCGCCCCATCGTCCAAATTGAACATCGGTACGTAGGTATTGGGCATTGCAACAGACCAGGCAGCATCCAACGGAAAATGTTCCGCCAGGCGGTTCATTCCCTTTCCCATATCGTCCCCGCATGTACACACGGCATAACGGTAACAGCAGTCCGGCAACCGGAGCTGCGACAAAAAATCAATCAAGACACGGGGTGCATACCATGAGTGTACCGGAAAAACAATACCTAGTCTGTCAGCTGTCGACAGCTGCGGGTATCGAGCCTTGCTTAAGGCAATCAACAATGCTGACGGCAGTATCATGCATAGCCTCTGCAAGCAATTCTGCAATCCAGCGTGAGTTTCCGGTTGCGGTAAAATAAAGTATCATCGGCAATATGTTTTGCGACAAAGGTAGTGATTTGACTTGAATTCCTTCTATTCCAGCAGCTCTTCTATGGAATAATTATCCCAGAACGCTTTTGTAGAATGTACCAATGAACTGCCCATATAGAGCAGGAACAATGCCGCTATGACAATCATCAGGAAACTGACGAGGGCATTGTGTTTTTCTTGCTTAAGCTCAACAGAAACCATAAGAACCTCCTTTTTTGTCAGTACAAAGATAAATGCAGGATGTTTCATTTCTCCTACGCCACTATTACAAATACCTATATTTGTGCCATAAATATACAAAAAAGGAGCAACTTTGTGCTCCTTTTTAAATGTATTTCAGTTTTTATTATTTCAGTTCGCTAACCAGCTCTTGGGGAGTGACCATTTTCTGCTCTCCGGTCTCCATGTTTTTCAATGTTACCTTACCTTCATTCATTTCATTCTCACCCACCAGGGCCACAAACGGGATGCCTTTGGAGTTCGCATACCCCATCTGTTTCTTCATCTTGCTTGCATCGGGGAAAATCTCGGCACGGATGCCTGCCGCACGCACTTCAGTCAATACATTCATTGAGAATGCGGCCTCTTTCTCACCAAAGTTGATAAACAGTAACTGAGTACCGTTCACCGCTTCTTTCGGATAAAGGTCAAGCTGGTTCAGCACATCAAAGATACGGTCTGCACCGAACGAGATACCGACACCACTGACACCGGACATACCGAATACACCCGTCAAGTTGTCATAGCGTCCTCCACCAGTAATACTGCCGATTTGCACATCCAGCGCCTTTACTTCGAAGATGGCACCGGTATAGTAATTCAAGCCACGGGCCAATGTCAAATCCAGCTCGATTTCGTTCTTCAAGCCAAGGTTCTTAAGGTGGAAAGGATAAATTCACTTCCTCCACGCCTTCAGTCCGGTCTCGCTGACAGCAAGAACTTCCTTCAGAGTTGCAAGTTTCTCTTCATTACTTCCGCTCAACAAAATGATAGGTTGCAGTTTGGCGATAGCTCGTCACTGATGCCTTTCTCTTTCAACTCGGCATTGACATTGTCCAGACCTATCTTATCCAACTTATCAATGGCCACAGTAATATCAACAATCTTGTCAGACTCACCGATGATTTCGGCAATGCCACTCAATACCTTACGGTTGTTAATCTTGATACAAACACGGATGCCGAAGCGGGTAAATACCGTATCGACAATTTGCATCAGCTCCACCTCATTCAGCAAGGAATCACTGCCTACCACATCGGCATCGCACTGATAGAACTCACGATAGCGTCCTTTTTGCGGACGGTCGGCGCGCCACACGGGCTGTATCTGATAACGTTTGAAAGGAAAAGTTATTTCATCGCGGTGCATCACCACGTAGCGGGCAAAAGGTACTGTGAGGTCATAGCGCAAACCTTTCTCGCAAAACTTGCAGGCAAGTCTCGGAGCATTACGGCTCAACAGTTCTTCATCTGTCAGTCCGGAAAAGTAATCACCGGAGTTCTGTATCTTGAACAAAAGCTTGTCGCCTTCCTCACCATACTTCCCCATCAAGGTAGAAAGCATTTCCATCGAGGGCGTTTCTATCTGCTGAAAACCATAGAGATGATACACCTCACGAATCGTATTGAATATATAGTTACGCTTCGCCATTTCTACGGGCGAGAAGTCACGGGTTCCTTTCGGAATACTGGGTTTTGCTGCCATAATCAGTTCAATTACTTTAAAAATCGGGCGACAAAGTTACAGTATTTTATTGATTAAGAAAAGAGAATGTTTACCTTTGTATCATTACCGTCGCATAAAAACGACCAAAACAAACTTTAAACTTACACATTTATGAAAGAGAGACTGATTTTATTCTGCATGTTGTTGCTATGCGGCATCGGTGTTAGCCGGGCACAATCCGGCAACGCCAAAGACTTCGACCAAAAAGAAGAAACCATCGTACAAAAGCTGCAACAAGCCGTCAATGAGAAAAACTATAAAGAAGCCGAAAAGAACGGTAAGGCTTTGATAACTCTGTTCAAAGAACAAGACGAGAACACTCAGAAAAAGTACAGCTGGCTCATACAGTCCTATTACTACAATTTAGCCTGCTTCCAATCCTTGTTAAAGAAAAAAAGGTGAAGCCATCAAAAATTTAGAACTGGCCTACGACAATGGATTTCAAAAAAGCAACAGTCAACTTTAAACTGCGTGACTGGGTATTTTCACGTCAGCGTTACTGGGGAGAACCGATTCCGATCATTCACTGTCCTGACTGCGGTAATGTTCCGGTACCGGAAGAAGAACTGCCGCTTACGCTTCCTGACGTAGAATCTTATGAACCGACAGGAACAGGAGAATCACGCTTGCAGGAATTGAAGAATGGGTAAATTGTACATGTCCGGTATGTGGAAAACCTGCAAAGCGTGAGACAAATACGATGCCTCAATGGGCAGGATCTTCATGGTATTTCTTGCGTTATGTAGACAGTAAAAACGATAAAGAATTAGTGTCCAGAGAAAAAGCAGACGAGATGCTGCCGGTAGATATGTATATCGGAGGCGTAGAACATGCCGTGCTTCACCTTCTGTATTCTCGGTTTTATACAAAATTTTTGTATGATATCGGAGTAGTAGATTTTGACGAACCGTTCCACAAATTGTTCAATCAGGGAATGATCACCGGAAAGAACGGAATTAAGATGAGTAAATCAAAAGGAAATGTCGTTTCGCCGGATGCTCTTGTGAATGATTATGGATGCGACTCGTTAAGAATGTACGAGCTTTTTGTAGGACCGCCGGAGTTGGATGCGGAATGGGACGACAGAGGAATCGACGGAGTAAACCGTTTCCTGAAACGTCTTTGGAATCTGCTTATGGACAGTAAAGAAGCAGACGTTCAGCCGACAAAAGAGATGATAAAACTTCGCCATAAAATGGTTTATGATATTACAAATCGTCTGGAAAGTTTCAGTTTGAATACTGTAATTTCGGGATTTATGGAGTATAACAACAAGTTTATTGAAATGGCGAAAAAGGAAGGCGGAATTGATAAAGAAACATTAGAAACAATCGCGGTTCTTCTTTCTCCGTTTGCACCGCATTTTGCCGAAGAAATGTGGGAGCAGCTTGGCCATGGAGAAACAATTTTTAAAGCAGGATGGCCGTCATATGACGAAAGTGCAATGAAAGATGACGAGATTGAAGTGCCGGTACAGATTAACGGAAAGACAAGAGCTGTTATCAGTATTTCTGCCGATGCATCAAAAGATGAGGCAATCGCCGCCGGAAAAGAAGCGGTAGCCGATAAACTGACAGGTACGATACGTCAAAGAAATTTATGTACCGAAAAAATAATCAATATCGTTCAGAAGTAGGTCATGTGAATAGAATCACCGGAAGATGCTTTTGGCACTTCGGTGATTTTTGATATTGGGAGTTATGTCTTTTGAAGTGATATATATATCAACTTGATTATGCAAAATAACATCAAATGTTCCGTGTTATACAAAAAGTAAAAATAAAAGCAACATTTTTGCACAAAAAAGAAAACGAAAACATGCTATAATTTGTAATATATTTCATTGAAAGAAGGAGAGATGAGCATGAAGAAAAAAATAATGGCGGTCCTTTTGGCACTCGCTATGGTGACCCAAGGCGCCATGCCTGTTTTTGCTCAAAATGAAGGTGCGGAAGGAATTGAGACAGCGGCAGATGCAGAAACGGCAAAATTTGTGCAAGGAGTATTTGAGTGAAGAACAGCAGATTCAAGGCATTGATCAACGTTTTGAAATACCACAAGAAGACGTGTCTTTTGTAAACGATTTGGGAAGTGGTACGATCACGCTGAGTTTTAAGACAGGCAGTACTAATTTGCAGGCGCTGGCCGCGATCAACGGAGACAAGCATGCGAATCATTACATGTCTTTGTATATCAGCGGCGGAAATAAAATCGGCTTTGAATTCCGTAAAAACGCAACTGTAAATGATCACAGAAATTTTACGGTAGATAATGTGAATCTTGCGGATAATCAGTGGCATACGATCACGCTTGCGGTAGAAAAGGACAGTTATTATAAAGTATATCTGGATCAAAAACTTGTACAGAAGTGGGAAGTTGACGAGACTAATTTTGTTGATAAAATGGAGTGGGAACCGACTTCAGTGACATTTGGAGGCGCAAAACGGATTTCGGGAAACAGTTATCCTTTTACCGGAAGTATCAAGCAGGTAAAACTGTATAATGAAGCGGCTTCCGAAGATCAGATCCTGGCAGATCACGGTGCAGTTTCTGTAGGAACACCGATTTTTACTTATCAGAGAAAAACTTTTGACGGAACAGAAGGAAAGATGGTTCAGCTTCCGGAGCAAAAAGAGACAATTTCCGGATTGAAAAAAGGAACGTTTTCTTTTTGCATATCGCTTGAACGAGGCGGCTGTAGGCAAAACGATTTACGGATTATTATCGCTGTCGAACAGCAATGCGGATAAAGAGTACGGAGCGCTTTATATTAAGCCGAAGGACAATCGGATCGGATATGAAGTGCAGGGAAAAGGGGATAAATATATTACGCTCAAAGACGGAAAATCTGTCAATAATGTCCAGTGGCATACGGTGACATATGCCTTTGACGGCACACATGCAGAGTTTTACTTAGACGGAGCATCCATCGGAAAATTCGAGACAACGCATTTGCTGAAGGGAGATTGGACTCCGGATATGGTTACGCTTGGCGGAATCAGCAGAACGAATAAGACGCCGGGCGCGAAATGGCCGTTCTACGGAACGATCGACAGCGTCAATGTGTTTGATGAAACGTTAAATGCGGAACAGGTTATGGAGCTTCATAGACGTACTTTGCCGCAGGATGAACCGGAATACGGAGAGAACGTCTATAAGACAGGCGAGTACGGTATTTATGATATGGGCGATTATGATTCTTATAATTACCGTATTCCCGCAATGGTTACAACGAGCAAAGGAACTCTGATCGCAGCAGCCGATCAAAGAAATACACATTGGTCCGACTGGGGAAATATTGATACAGTTGTCAGAAGAAGTACAGATAACGGACTGACATGGGAAGAGCCGATCGATGTAATCGATCTGAAATCACAATCCTATTTTAACGGCACACAATCTGCGTATACGATTGACCCGGCATTGATCGCAGAGGGCGAAAACGGAAAGAATCCGGGGCGTGTCTGGATGCTTGTAGATATGATGCCGGAATCGACGAATGGAAGCCAGGTACATATTCGATCAAAGAAACGGGAACAGGCTATGTGAAAGTAGATGGAAAAGATTATCTGGCGCTTTATGATAAAGACAATAATCAATATACGCTTCGAGAGAACGGAGAAGTATTTGATAAGGAGAATCGCAAAACCGATTATGTGGTAAAACAGTTTGAAGGAAATGATAAACAAGGATACCACGAAAAAGGCGATCTGTATCAATCCGGTAAATATGTGGGAAATATTTATCTGAGAAGCGCTTCTAAGAACAACGATTCCGCTCCGCTTCATCCTAAGCAGACATGCTATTTGTGGCTAAGTTATAGCGATGACGACGGTATGACGTGGAGCGAACCGGTAGACATTACGCCGCAGGTAAAAGAAGACTGGATGAGATTTTGCGGTGTCGGTCCTGGATTCGGAGTTCAGCTTCGGTATGATGAAAAGCATCCGGGAAGACTTATATTCCCGATTTATTATACGATTGCCGGAAGCGGTATAGGATTCCAGTCTTCGGCTTGTGTTTACAGTGATGACGGCGGAAAAACATGGCATAGAGGAGAATCTCCGAATGACGGAAGAATCAACAAAGACGGACAGGAGACTTCTTCGCAAAATCCGGTCGGCATCAGTGAACTGACAGAAAGTCAGATCATTGAACTAAGCAGCGGAAATTTGCTTCAGTTTATGAGAAATACACGCGGAAACGGAAAAGTTGTTGTTTCAAGAAGTACAGACGGAGGAGCGACATGGAGTGATCCGATCGATACAACGGCGCCGGAAGTATACTGTCAGTTATCTGTTTTATATTATGATAAAAACGGAACAGGCGGCAAAGACAGAGTGATCATGTCGAATCCGGGAGGGACAGGAAGAAATAACGGAACATTGCGAATCGGAGAAGTGACAGAAACAAAGGATAGTTTTTCTGTAGACTGGGTAGAAGAAAAAATGTTCTGTCCTAATAATTACGCATATTCTTGTCTGACAAAAATGAAAGACGGAAATATGGGACTTCTCTATGAACATCAGAATACGATCAAATTTACTGCGTTTAATTTAGAGTATATTAAAGATGAAGTGAATTTATTGAGTCCGACGATTACAGCTGTTACATACAAAGTGGAAAAACAGACGATCACGCTTATACGCTCCCGGGAGATAAATATGTGATCACAGTGAAAACAGATCAGAATGTCACTGTGCAAGGAACACCGAAATTCAGATTTATGTTAAATGGTAAAGGCCGTTATGCAAACTATGTATCCGGTGGGAATGACGACAAGGAGTTAGTATTTGAATACACTGTACAAAAAGGCGATGAAGGAACTATTCAGTTTAAAGGACCAAAAATTATCTGCGATGAAACAGGCACAGTAAAAAATGCAAATGATTTGTGCGTAAGTTCGGGAGATATGGATGTTAAAATGGGATACATCGGAGTAGATCCTTCGGATGCGGCAAGAGATATTGCGACAGATCAGATGAGCGCTGCGGCAGGTTCGGCTCAATCGGGTCAGGAGGCGTCGAATGTTCTGGACGGAAAAGCGGATACATTGTGGCATACAAAATGGAGCGCCGGTCACGGACGCGAAAAACATTGGATTCAGTTTGAACTGAAAGACTTTTATTTGATCGACGGAATCCGTTATCAGCCGCGGCTTCGGGAGGAACAAACGGTATTATTACGGAATACAAAGTGGAAGTAAGTAATGACGGCGTTCACTTTGAACAGGCGGCAACAGGAACATGGGACGCGAACGCTGCATGGAAACTGGCTTCATTTGAGCCGGTATGTGCAAAATATGTGCGTTTGACATCTTTGGATGCAATCAGTGTGGAGGCGGATAATGACTATGCTTCGGCAGCGGAAATCCGCCTTACAGGAACAAAAACAGAGAAACCTCCGGTTGCCGAAGCGGATAAGAAGTCTCTGGGAGCTGCGATTGCGTATACGAAAGATGTAAAAACAAAGCCTGAATACCAATATGTTGTGCCGATCGTAAAACAGAAATTAGACGAGGCGCTTGAAGCGGCTGAAACTGTTTTTGCAAATGAAGCCGCAACACAGGGAGAAGTTGACAAGGCAGAAGCTGATCTTAAAAAAATGCTTGAATATTTGTCTTTTACAGGAGATGCAAAATTGCTCAGAGAGCTGGTAGATATTGCAAAAGAAATCAATACAGATATTTATACAGAGCAGAGTGCGAATGCGTTTAAAGAAGCGCTTGAAGAAGCGGAAGCTGTGCTTGCCAATGAAAATGCGCTGCAGGATGAACTTGACGCGGCTCATAAAAAATTACAAGAGGCAATGGATGGATTGAAAGTGATACCTGTGGATAAATCACAGCTTCGGAAACTTGTAGACGATTCGCGGAAATATGTAGAAAAACTGAATGAGTATACAGCCCAAAGCGGTCAGATTTTTATGGGAGCATTTGAGGCGGCTGAAAATATTTTAGAAAAACAGGACGCGACAAAAGAGGAAGTGGATCAGGCGTGTGCAAATCTTCGCAATGCAGTCTTTGGATTGAGGTTGATACCGAGCAAAGAAAAACTGGAAGAATTGATCCAAAGTGCAGAACAGATCGATGTGAAGCTTTACACAGAAGAAAGCGCAGAAAACTTCATGTCGGCATTAGCGAAAGCAAAAGAGGTATTTGCAGACGAGGACGCAACGAAAGCGGAAGTAGAAGATGCAGAACAGGCACTTGCAAAAGCAATCGACGAATTGAAATTAAAAGAAGTCGGAAAAGAAGACAAAGAAAAGAATGCAGAGACTTTGGCTGACAAGAATGGATCAACCGTTCTGTCTGCTGGTATACGATAATCATACAGATATGCAGCCTTCCGGGCTTTTGGTGGGATTTTGTCGTGTGGAGGATGGATCGCGGCAGCGTTGGAGGAACTGGAGAATCTGAAATATGTGATCCTTGTGGGACCGGATGAAGCAGCCTATGAGCAGGTAGATGAGAATCTGAAGGACAGAGTGATATTTCTCTCCAGAGAGAAACTTCAGGTGATGAATGATGAAGAGAGAAACTGGTTTCTCAGGGAAACAGTCAGTGAAGTATGTAATTGGAGAAAATCGGAAGGTTTACAGGAAGATGCTGAAAAATTCCTTCCATTATATATATCTGTTGATAAAGATGTGCTTTGTACAGAGGATGCACAGACGACATGGAGCCAGGGGGATATGAGGCTGACAACTTTGGTGTCCGGTGTACAGACTGTATTGGAATGTGCAAAAGAAAGCAGTGGAAAGATTGCCGGTGTGGATATCTGCGGAGAAGCAGATGCGGAAGCGGTACATGAGAATGAAGCCAATGATTATGCAAATGAAAAATTGCTGGAGGTTTTTGAAGGTTTATTTGGGAAATCCGACTGTGAATAATAAATAAAATGAGAGAGTGACAGGAAGTATTTTAAGATTTGAGAGGATTTGAGACATGCATAATGAATTGTTGCATATAGGACCGTTGACGGTATATGGTTATGGATTTATAATTGCCATGGGAGTATTGGCTGCCTGGTTTGTGGCTGAGCAGAGAGCGCGTAAACTGAAACTTGCATGTGAACATATTTTTTATCTGGTAGTGTGGTGCGCCATTGGTGGATTTACATCTGCGAAGATTTTGTTCTGGATCACCAACTGGAGGGAATTTCTGCAGAATCCAAGGCAGATCATAGGATCAGATGGATTTGTGGTATATGGAGGAATCATCGGAGGAATTCTGGTGGGCTGGCTGTACTGCAGGATAAAGAAGTTGAAATTTCTGGAGTATTTTGATCTGATGATGCCATCCATTGCACTGGCACAGGGATTTGGCAGGATTGGATGCTTTCTGGCAGGCTGCTGTTATGGGAAAGAAACTTCAGGGCCTCTGGCGGTTACGTTTACAAATTCAGATTTTGCACCCAACAATGTTGCTCTGATCCCGACACAGATTTATTCCGGTTTTTTGGATTTTGCCCATTTTCTGCTGCTGCTTTATGTGGCAAAGCATAAGAAAGCAGATGGACAGGTGGCTGCCTGCTATCTTATTTTCTACAGTATAGGAAGATTTGTGATCGAATTTTTCAGAGGAGATATTGAAAGAGGAAGCGTAGGAGTATTGTCGACTTCGCAGTTTATCAGTATTTTTACAACTGTGGCTGGAATTATATTATTACTGACTGTTGTGAAGAAACAAAAGCAGGAAGCGAATATCAGTCTGAACAGTAAAGGTTAGAATTGTCATAAAGAGCATATATTGTGCATATCATGTATAAAAAATCCAGGGAGGACAGTAATGTTCGGACCTGACGATTTTGAAGTGCAGATACAGCAGGAAAACCCCCCGGGCATTCATGCTGAGCCGTCAATACCGCCGGCACAGGATGAAGAGTACGGGGATTTTATTGTAAAACATGGACAGAATATGGGCGGAAAATTTCTTCCTGTGAATGAATTGTTTGGAATTCTATATATTCCGTTGAATGAGATTGGTCCGCTGGAAATTAATTCCTATACGTATGCATCTTTGCCGAAGTGTTATACATTTATGGATGCGGACGCATTAAATTCATCCGGGATTACGCGGTTACATAATCATCCCTATCTGAAACTTCAGGGAGAGGGCACAGTGATCGCAGTGATTGATTCCGGGATTGATTATCTGAATCCAATCTTTCGAAACGGAGATGTAAGCCGTATTGCATATATCTGGGATCAGACAATTCCGGGAAATGAGGATGAACAGGTTCCTTATGGAAAGGTTTTTACCGGAGAGGAAATTAATCAGGCATTGCTGTCGGAGAATCCACAGGAGATTGTACCCTCATTGGATGAGAACGGACATGGTACAGCTATGGCAGGGCTGGCAGCAGGCAATTTTGTACCCACAGAAAATTTCTCAGGAGCAGCTCCGAAAGCAACGATCATTGTGGTGAAATTAAAGAAAGCAAAATCCTATCTGAGAAAATTTTACCAGTATCCGCCACAGGCACCGGTATTTCAGGAAGACGACATTATGCTGGGGATTTCTTTTGCAGTGAAGATGGCACAAGAGATGGGAATGCCGGTTTCCGTTTGTCTGGGACTTGGCACCAATCAGAGCGCACATGTTGGTGACAGTGAGCTGAGTCGATATGTAGATTATATTAATGAAGATTCTCAGGTATCAGTATCTGTGGCAGCAGGAAATGAGGGTGCAGCACAGCATCATTATACAGCAGAGTTGGACTATGTGAAAAATCAGGATACTGTTGAACTTCGTATTGCGGATAAAGAAGAAGGATTTTCCATGGAATTTTGGGGAGATCCGCCGGATGACTATGGGATATCGTTACAGTCACCGGCAGGAGAAAAGCTGTATGTGAGCAGTTCTCTTGGTGCAGGTACTCAGGAATTAAGTTTCATTTTTGTGGAGACGAAAGTGCTGGTCAATTACGTAAAGATGGAGCGGATGACCGGGAAACAGCTGATTTATTTTCGCTTCTTTCATCCGGCAGCAGGTATCTGGAAGGTAAATGTCAGTAAAAAAGGAATATCGGGAAGCAGGTTTCACATGTGGCTTCCGGTGCAAGGCTGATTTCGCCGGATACTTATTTTCTGGAGTCTACACCTTATATAACTGTTACTGCACCTGGGGATTCAACCAGAGGTATTACGGCAACAGCTTATCAGTATCTGGATAACAGTCTGTATTTTCAGGCTGGGCGAGGGTTTACTCCAAATAACCAGGTGACACCTGATCTGGCAGCACCGGGAGTAGATCTGCTCATTCCATTGCCGGGAGGGGCGTTTGGAAAGGCTTCGGGGAGCAGTCTTTCTTCGGCTGTTGTTGCAGGAGCAGCAGCATTGGTGCAGGAATGGGCGATCGTGAGAGGAAATATTCCTTATGCATCGGGAAATACGGTGAAGTTTTATCTGCAGAAAGGGGCAGTGAGAGAAGAACAGATGGAATACCCCAATCCGGATGGGATATGGAAGACTGGATCTGTATCGGACATTTGAGATTATAAACTGAAAGGTTTATGAAATACTGGAAAATACATATAAAAGATAAAATAATAACCAAATTTTAAGAGTAAATATTGTATAGTTTTAGACCAAAAATAATTAGGCTGTCTAATTGTTTTTTTGGACAAAAAATGTTACAATCGTACAAAAGAAATTGGGAGGCAATTATGAAGAGAGGCAGTATTTTGAAACTGACGGAATCCCCCGCATGAGTGAGGCTTTACCCCTTGCCATGCAGCATGTCGTAGCTATGATCGTTGGCTGTGTCACACCGGCGATCATCGTTTCCGGAGCAGTTCCAGGCGGACTCTCCAGAGAAGACCAGGTTATCCTGATCCAGTCGGCACTGGTCATTGCAGCATTGTCAACTTTGCTTCAGCTGTTTCCGATTGGCGGAAAGGCGAAATTTGCAATTGGCTCAGGCCTGCCGATTATCATGGGTGTCAGCTTTGCTTACGTGCCAAGTATGCAGGCGATAGCGGAATCGTATGGAATAGCAGCAATCATGGGTGCGGAGATTGTTGGTGGTATCGTAGCAGTTGTTATGGGTTTGCTGGTCAAGAAGATTCGGGTATTTTTCCCGCCGCTAATCACAGGAACAGTCGTATTTACCATCGGTCTTTCCCTGTATCCGACTGCCATCAATTATATGGCAGGCGGTACCAGCAGTCCGAATTACGGATCCTGGCAGAACTGGGCAATTGCATTTTTCACGCTGATCGTTGTTACAGCTCTGAATCATTTTGGAAAGGGAATCTGGAAACTGGCATCTATTCTGATCGGTATTATAGTGGGATATCTGGTTTCTATTCCGTTTGGAATGGTAGATTTCTCAAGCATAGGGGAAGCAGGTGTCTGTCAGCTTCCATCTCTGATGCATTTTGGAGTACAGTTTGAGCCGTCTTCCTGTGTTGCACTGGGAATTTTATTTGCTATCAACTCTATTCAGGCAATCGGTGATTATTCAGCGACTACGATCGGAGCTATGGACAGAACACCTAAGGATGATGAACTGCAGCGCGGAATCGTTGGTTATGGTCTTTCTAACGTTGTAGGCGCATTGCTCGGTGGACTTCCCACAGCAACATACAGCCAGAACGTTGGTATTGTTACAACTACAAAGGTTATCAACCGTTGGGTACTGGGACTTGCAGCTGCAATTCTCGGTATAGCAGGTTTGGTTCCGAAATTCTCAGCTATCCTGACAACGATTCCTCAGTGTGTACTGGGCGGTGCAACTGTGTCTGTATTTGCATCGATCGCAATGACAGGTATGAAGCTGGTTGCTTCTGCTGAGATGGATTATCGTAATTCATCTATCGTAGGACTTGCAGCTGCACTGGGAATGGGTGTATCTCAGGCAACAGCTGCACTTGCAAGCTTTCCCACATGGGTAACAACAATTTTCGGTAAATCACCGGTTGTCCTTGCAACTATTATTGCAGTAATGCTTAATGTGATCCTTCCGAAAACACGGGATGAGCAGAAAGAAGAGGCAAAAAAAAAGATTAAAATAGAACAGAAACTGGAAGAAGACCACAGGGAATTCGGGGAATAAAAACAGAAACTGAATATGGGAAATATAAGGTGTGCTTTCACAGGGGGATGTGGGAACACACCTTTTTATTGAATTGCTATGGAAGGCAGTTGTATGATATAATGAAAAGCAATCACATTAAATCAAACGATACAGGAGGTTTCTTATGTCCAGAAAGAATCTGATCGTCGGTCAGTCCGGCGGTCCTACCGCAGTAATTAACAGCAGCCTTTACGGAGTTGTATCCGAGGGAATGCGTCATCCGGAAGCTATTGAGCATGTTTACGGAATGATAAACGGAATTGAAGGATTTTTAAATGGAACAGTTCTTGACTTTGCCGAAGCACTTCCGGGAGAGAAACTTGACGGTCTGAAAGTCACACCAGGTGCTTATCTTGGTTCCTGCCGCTATAAATTGCCGGAATCACTGGAAGATCCGGTTTATCCAAGACTTTTTAAAAAATTTGAAGAAATGAATATTGGCTGGTTTTTCTATATCGGTGGAAATGATTCCATGGATACGGTGAGCAAACTTTCCCGTTATGCTGCGCAGACAGGCAGTGATATCCGTATCTCGGAGAACCAAAAACAATCGACAATGATCTGATCCACACAGACCATACTCCGGGATTTGGAAGTGCAGCCAGATATGTAGCTTCTACAGTCCGCGAGATTACCATAGATGCAAATGTTTATGAAAAGAAATCCGTAACTATTATAGAAATTATGGGCCGCCACGCAGGATGGCTCACTGCTGCATCTGCACTTGCCCGCAAATATACAGGAGACAACCCTCTTCTCATCTACCTTCCGGAAACAGCCTTTGACCAGGAAGAATTTCTTAAAGCAGTAGAGAACTCCTTTGAGAAAATTGCAATGTCATTGTCTGCGTATCAGAAGGAATCCATGACGACAAGGGCACATTTATCTGTGAATACGACAATTCCGTAGGCACTGATACCTTTGGACACAAAATGCTGGCAGGCTGTGGTAAATATCTCGAAAACCTTGTCAGAAACCGCCTCGGTGTAAAAGCCCGTTCTGTAGAACTCAACGTCAGCCAGCGTTGCTCTGCATCCATGATGTCCGCCACAGACCAGCAGGAAGCCATCAAAGCCGGAGAATTCGGCGTACAGGCAGCCCTCAACGGCGAAACAGGAAAAATGATCTCATTTATCCGCAAAGAAACCTCTGACGGAACCTATATCATGGAATGTGGTCTTGAAGACGTCAATGCCATCTGCAACGAAGAAAAAACAGTTCCATCAGAGTGGATCACAGAAGACGGATCTGACGTCACTGAAGCCTTCATAAACTACGCCCGCCCTCTGATCCAGGGAACAGTACAGATCCCCTGCGGCGAAGACGGCCTCCCGTCATTCGTATACCGCAAATAGTATCAAATAAATTGCGAATCCATTGTTTTTATATTTGCAAACTGCTGACATATATTATAACAGCGCAGGAAAATTAATGGTCTGGCGTGCATTTGCAGGATACTTAGATATTCTTAGACGATAAAAATATGCGTTATGAGCCGCAGGGTCACTGTCTGAGCGACAGCGAGTTTGACCTGCGGCTCATGCTTTTAGCAGATTTTTATCGCCTTAGAATATCTTAGTGTCCGAAACCGCACGCCAGACCAATAATTTTCCTGCGCGTCCGTCAGACAATAAATAAAATCACATATTATAATAAGCCGCATAAACCCCATTCATATCCAACAGCTCTTCATGCGTCCCCCTCTCAGCAATCCCATCCTCAGTGATCACAATAATCTCATCCGCATCCCTGATCGTAGAAAGTCTGTGCGCGATAGTAATAGTAGTACGGTTCTGTGAAAGCTCTTCAAGACTTTTCTGGATCCATCGTTCACTCTCATTATCCAGAGCGCTCGTAGCCTCATCAAGGATCAGGATCGGCGGATTCTTCAGGAACACACGTGCAATGGAAATCCTCTGTTTCTGACCGCCTGAAAGTCTTGTTCCGCGTTCTCCAACATAAGTAGCATACTTCTGTGGAAGTTCCATAATAAATCATGAATGCTTGCCCGCTTTGCAGCTGCAATAATCTCTTCATCAGAAGCTCCCGGTTTTCCATATGCAATATTATCCCGGATCGTACCGTCAAACAGATAGACATCCTGCTGTACAGTTCCGATATTATTTCTGAGACTCTTCAGAGTCAGACTGCGGATATCTTTTCCATCAACAGTGATCCGTCCCTCTGTTACATCATAAAAGCGTGGCAGAAGAGAACAGATAGTAGTTTTCCCGCCACCTGACGGACCCACAAGTGCCACAGACTTTCCGGCAGGGATATCAATAGAGATATCACTGAGAACAGGGGTATTATCGTCACTGTAATGAAAAGATACATGCTCATAGCTTACATGTCCCTTCACATCAGTAAGTTCTCTGGCATCCGGAGCGTCTGTGATCTCTGACTCTGTTTCCATAACATCAAGGAAACGGCGGAAGCCTGAAAGACCCTTTTGCATCATTTCTACCAACTCGACCAGAATCTGGATCGGACTGATAAAGATTCCGATATAAAGTGCATACATGGCAAGATCTGCAGTCTGCATTTCTCCGTTGGCAATAAGATAACCGCCATACACCAGAGTGACCAGATACATCATTCCCTGAAAGAACAGATTAGAGCTCATAAAGCTTCCCATACAGCGATAATTATCACGCTTTGAAAGCAGAAAAGCTTCATTGCTTTTTTTGAATTTGTTATGTTCAATATCTTCATTTGCAAAGGACTGTACCACACGGATACCGGAAAGTGTGTCCTGGAGACTTGCATTGACATCCCCGATCTTACGTCTGTTTTCCATAAAAGTTGCCTGCATTCGGGCATTCTGCTTAAAGGAAAACCAAAACATAACAATAACAAGGATGATCAGTGGAAATGCCAGTTTCTTATTGATAAAGAAAAGAAAGACAAAAGCACCGATGATCTTTACCAGAGAGATAAAAAGGTTTTCAGGACCATGGTGTGCAAACTCGGAAATATCAAAAAGATCACTGACCAGCTTGCTCATCATCTGACCGGAATTATTCTGACTGTAATAGGAAAATGAAAGCTGCTGGTAATGATCAAATAATTCCTGCCGCATATCCCGTTCCATATTTGCTCCCATCATGTGTCCCTGGCAGGTTACATAATATTTGCAGAGACATTGGATCACATACATAAGAAAGAGTCCTCCTGCGATCACAGGCAGTGCACGAAGAATCCTTGACTGATCCTGAGTGAACAGTGTTTTTGTCATAGTCCGCAGGATCTGAGGATATGCCAGATCTATCAGACTGATCACGGCAGCACATATCAGATCAATAAAAAAGATCGTCTTATACGGACCATAGTAGTGGATGAATTTTTGATAGTATTCATAAGATAAAATCCTTTCATCTGTGATAGAATATATGTGATTTTATAGTAACATAACAGAAAGGAAAGTCAATAGAGGGGCAGGAACAGGACTTTAAAATGAAGCTTTTTTGTGTTATATTGTGGTTATGGTAATTTCACAGGAGAGGAAGATGATCTGATGCAGGACAGAAAGCTTGAACAGGCTCTGGAGATTTATTTTCAGGAAAATCCGGACAGAGAGTCCGATAAATATCAGGAGATACAGAAATACCTGAAGCTCAGAATACGTTCTGTAATGGAGCTTCTGATAGAGAATGAGGATACAGAAAGGATGGAGCAGATCGAGAAATGCGGATGGTTTTCCGCAAATGAGCTGGAGAATTTTATAAGATGTGCACAGGAAAAAGCAAAGCTGCGTTCTCTGGTATGGCTGCTTCATCTGAAAGATAAAAAATATGGATACCCAAAAAAGACTTTTCACTGTAAAACAACAACAGAGCAGGAACTTACCGGAAAAAAAATCCTGCAAAACTGCAGAAATCAATTATATCTGGACTTTCCTTATCTGGACGGGGCATTTGCAAGTCTGGAATACAAAGCAGACAGCAGCATTGATACAATTGGGACAGACGGGGAGCTGATTTATTTTAATCCGGTATTTCTTATGAAAAAATATCTGGAAGATCCGGCAGCAGTAAGAAGAGGATATCTGCACATGCTGCTTCACTGTCTGTACCTTCATATTTTCATGGAACCTGACAGAGATTCCGGTGAATGGGACAGGGAATGCGACTGTTTTGTAGAGCAGCTGATCGACAAGGCTGTCGGAGAAGGCAAAATCAGCCTGAAGAAAAGAAAATCAGATGATATACAGGTGAACACAAATACTTTTGATGATCACATATTCTGGCAGAGAACTGCCGGACAGGCATCAGGAGACAGGAGAACAAAGGAAAAATGGGAACATATCCTTGCTTATACCTCACAGAATAAGACCGGTATGCAAAGCAGGGCAGGGACTCATACAAACGATCAGCAGGAAGAACTGGATGAGATCTACCGCAGTAAATATGATTACCGGAAATTTCTGAAGCAGTTCTGCAGACTGCGGGAGGAAGTGGAGCTGGATACGGAGAGCTTTGATTATATTTTTTACAGCTTTGGAATGGAACATTATGGAAATATTCCATTGATAGAACCGTTGGAGTATAAAGAAGTAAACCGTCTGGAGGAGCTGGTGATCGCCATTGACACATCCGGTTCATGTTCAGGAGAAACTGTACAGAGATTTCTGGGTGAAACCTATGGGATTTTAAGTGAAAAAGAGAATTTTTTCAACAGGATGAAGGTATATATCGTCCAGTGCGACTGTTTTATCCAGAAAGTGGATGTGATCCATTCTGAGGAAGAGTGGAAGGAATACATCCGGAACGTTAAGATCCAGGGCAGGGGAGGTACAGATTTCCGCCCTGTATTTGAATTGATCCGTCAGGAAAAAGAGAGAAAAGAACTGAAGAATCTCAGAGCACTGATCTATTTTACAGATGGTGACGGGATTTATCCGGGACAAAAGCCGGATTATGAGACTGCATTTGTATTTCTGAAACGGACGGACAAGATGAAACTGGTGCCGCCATGGGCGAAATGTCTGATCACAGGAATGGGGCAAACTGCGGAGCAGATGTCAGTTTGAGTAAATAATGTTACTGTTCACTGGTAATATCCCGCGAGGTGTTTTTTGTGAGCGAAGGTTACAGAACCCGAGACATACCGCGCGAATTTATGCGATTAGCATAATTCTGTGCATCGCGAAGCGTGTTGCTGGGAACGGAGTGAACAGTAACTAAATAATTAGCAGGAGTATGATAATAAAATGAACATACAGGAAGCAAAAACAGAAATCTGTAATACACTTCGCGCATATCTGGCGAAGGATGAGAATGGATATTATACTTATCCTCTGATCCGTCAGAGACCGCTGTTGCTGATCGGTCCGCCGGGAATCGGCAAAACTGCCATTATGGAACAGGCGGCAGCAGAGTGCGGTGTGGGACTTGTAGCCTACACCATTACCCATCACACCCGTCAGAGTGCCATCGGTCTTCCGGAGATCGTTAAACGGAATTACGGTGGAAAAGGAATGATGGTGACAGATTACACAATGAGTGAGATCGTGGCATCTGTCTATGATTGTATGGAGAATACAGGCAGGAAAGAGGGAATCCTGTTTATTGATGAGATCAACTGTGTGTCTGAAACCCTGGCACCGGCAATGCTGGCACTTCTCCAGAATAAAACCTTTGGAAGTCATAAGATTCCGGAAGGCTGGATTCTGGTAGCAGCGGGAAATCCACCGGAATATAATAAATCTGTCAGGGAATTTGATATTGTCACACTCGACCGTGTCCGTAAGCTTACAATTGAGCCTGACTGCGATATCTGGCTGAAATATGCAGGACAGCAGAAGGTGCACCAGGCGATCATTTCTTATCTGTCTGTGAAGAAAAACAATTTCTATGCGGTGGAGAATACAGTAGACGGTAAATTCTTTGTGACTGCCAGGGGCTGGGAGGATCTTTCAAGACTTCTGCAAAGCTATGAAAAGCTGGGGATCGGGATCAGTGAGGAACTGGTGGAGGAATTTCTCCAGAAAGAGGAAACAGCCAGAGATTTTGCAGGTTTTTATCAGTTATATACAAAGTATGGGGAAGATTATGAAATCCCGTCGATCCTGTCCGGAAATCTGAGCCGGGAGAATCTGGCGCTGAAGGAGAAGATGGCTGCAGATGGAGCTTTTGAGGAGCGTTTTGCAGTTGTAAATCTGATCCTGGGGGCATTGAGAGAAAAAGCGGAAGAATACGGACAGGCAGATCATCAGCTTGAGGTACTCTATGAGATGCTTCTGCATCTGAGAACTCAGGTGAGAAAGAATGCTGAGGAAGAGAAGCTGGGAATTTCATTGCTTGAAGAATTTGTGCAGGAACAGGAAAACAGTCTGCAGATCAAAGTAAAGATGGAACTGATCTCAGTAAGAGAACAGAAATATCAGGAGACGGCAATCCGCAGGCTGAGGGAATATATTCTGACAGCAAAGAAAGAACATGTGCGGTCAGCTGAAAATGGATTTAAGCGGATCAGTAAATGTTTTGAAAAAGAAGCAGTATGCAGAGAAGATATGATCCAGAAACTCCAGGGAGAACTGCAGAATGCCTTTTCATTTATTAAAGAGAGCTTTGGCGAAAATCAGGAAATGCTGCTTTTCGTGACAGGGATCACAGCGGATAAGTCAATGACTTCGTTTATTGCCGGAAATGGCTGTCCGGCATATTTTGAACACAGCGAGATGCTTTTATATAATAAAGAAGAAAATGAACTGCGAAAAGCGTGTCTGGAGGCAGTGCATGATGGATTACAGGAAGAATGATGTGACCGGGTATAATAGTCTGTCACAGACAGCGGTTGGAAACGGATGTCTGTATATTATATAGAAGTCAATCAGACAGCAGCTGATACATAGCAGCAATGTGCTGCGGAAATGGAGGAAGAATGTCAGAAAAACAGCCTAAAAAAAAGAAGACAGCAGGGGATGTTGTGTTGACGGTTGTTCTGATCGCAGCAATCTGTGTATTCTGTTATGCAGGATATAATCTGTTTCATATTTATACAGAATATAAGAAAGGTACGGATGAGTACAATTCAATCACACAGATGGCAGTAACAGAACGAGATCCGGATGGAGAAGCAGCAGGGCCGGAGGCAGGCAGTGAACTGAAAGCGCCTATGGATATTGACTTTGCATCTCTTAAAAGTGTAAATGATGATGTAGTGGGATGGATTTATGTGGAAGCAGTGCCGGATATCAATTATCCCATTGTGCATGGCAAAGACAATGAAACTTATCTTCACAGAACCTATGAGAAGAATTACAATTTTGCAGGTACTATCTTTGTGGATTATGAAAACAAAGGGGATTTCAGTGACTGTAATACGATCGTGTATGGCCATAATATGAAAAATGGTTCCATGTTTGCTCAGCTTAAGAAGTTTACACAGGATGAAGAGACTTATAAGAAGAGCAAATATTTCTGGATCTTTACACCTGAGAAAAACTACAGGTATGAGATTATTTCTGCGTACACCACAGGTGTGAACAGTGATACCTATACACTGTTTAAGGGACCTGGTGAGGAATTTGAAAAATATCTGGAGAAGATCAGAGGATATTCCGAGATCCGGACAGATGCAGAAGGAATGAACATAAAGGACAAGATCATTACTCTGTCTACCTGTACAGGAAACGAGGCAACCCGTTATGTTGTCCAGGGAAAACGTGTGGATACACTTGATGTCGGGCAGTAGAATTATGAAGAGCAGTTACCTGAATCAGAAGAAAATCGTATTGCTGTAAAAGCAGACGATAAAAATTCAGATGATAAAATTTCAGTAACAGTGTTTGGAAAAAATAAAGGAGGAATTCTAAATGGCAGGAGAAGTTGAGAGATTACAGGAACTTGTAGACAAATATGACAATATTGTCTTCTTCGGCGGAGCAGGTGTTTCCACAGAGAGCGGAATCCCAGATTTCAGAAGTCAGGACGGACTTATCATCAGAAATATGACTATCCTCCGGAAACGATCTTAAGCCATACATTCTTTATGAGAAAGCCGGAAGAATTTTTCAAATTCTACAGAGACAAGATGCTTTGTGACACTGCAAAACCAAATGCACACATCTGAAGCTGGCAGAACTGGAGCAGGCAGGAAAACTGAAAGCAGTTATTACCCAGAATATCGACAATCTGCATCAGATGGCGGGTAGTAAGAAAGTGCTGGAGCTTCATGGAAGTGTATACCGCAATTACTGCATGAAGTGTCACAGATTTTATGATTTTGCCCACATGAAAGTATCCACAGGTGTTCCGAGATGCGAATGTGGTGGAATTATCAAGCCGGATGTGGTATTGTATGAAGAAGGTCTGGACAATCAGACGATCAATGAAGCAGTGAAGGCAATCTCAGAGGCACAGGTGCTGATCATAGGGGGAACTTCCCTGGCTGTTTACCCGGCAGCAGGACTGATCGATTACTTCCGGGGAGAGCACCTTGTAGTGATCAACAAATCCCCGACTCCGAGAGACAGATATGCAGACCTTCTGATCCAGGAACGATCGGACAGGTGTTTGCACAGATTCACTGTTAAAGCCGGTTAAGGGTAACTGTTCAGGTTACTGTTAAAGTTATATAAGAGGAGTAAGAGATTATGGGACTTCCCTATGAAGTTGGTGATATTGTTACATTAAAGAAAGTCCATCCCTGCGGAAGCAGAGACTGGGAAATCTTAAGGGTAGGTGCTGATTTCCGCCTGAAATGTACAGGATGCGGACATCAGATCATGGTACCGCGCAAGATGGTTGAGAAAAATACTAAAAATTTGATAAAAAAAGAAAAATAGTACTTTACAGACACGAAAAACTATGTTAGAATCAACACTCGTGATATATTTTATATCCTTGCTCTTTGACAGGCAAAGGGCCAACAGACCATAAGGAGGTAAAGCAAGACATGAACAAGTACGAGTTAGCATTAGTTGTTAGTGCAAAAGTTGAAGACGAAGTACGTGATGCAGTTGTTGAGAAAGCAAAAGGATACATCACACGTTACAACGGCACTATCACAGAAGTAGAAGAATGGGGTAAGAAAAAATTAGCTTACGAAATTCAGAAAATGCATGAAGGCTTCTACTATTTCATTCAGTTTGAAGCAGACGCACAGTGCCCGGCGGAAGTTGAAAGACACGTTCGCATCATGGACAATGTATTAAGATACTTAGTCGTAAGAAAAGACGCATAATCTTATACAGGGTGGATTTTAGAAGGCACCATTAATTGATCCGTTCAACCATTCAAAGCAGAAACGAAGAGGTATTTATATGAACAAAGTAATTTTAATGGGACGCTTAACAAGAGATCCTGAGGTGAGATATTCCGCAGGAGAGAATGCATTGGCAATTGCCAGATATACACTGGCAGTAGACAGAAGATTTCGCCGTGACGGTGAAGCAACAGCAGACTTTATCAGTTGTGTATCCTTTGGACGTACAGCCGAGTTTGCTGAGAAGTATTTCCGTCAGGGACTTAAGATCATTGTTTCAGGACGCATTCAGACAGGCAGCTACACCAATCGTGATGGCCAGAAGGTTTATACCACAGAGGTAGTAGTTGAGGAACAGGAGTTTGCTGAGAGCAAGGCGGCCAGCGATAATTACGCAGCTTCCCATCCTCAGACATCATCCCCTGCACCTGCACCATCCATGCCGGCTCCGGGAGCAGCCAGTGCAGACGGTTTCATGAACATTCCGGATGGAATTGATGAAGAACTGCCGTTTATTTAATACAAACTGATAGAATAAAATAGGAGGAAAGCAATCATGGCTTACAATAGAGGCGAAAGACCAGACTCTCCAATGAAGAGAAGAGGCGGCCGCAGAAGAAAAAAAGTTTGCGTATTCTGTGGTAAAGAGAATAACGAGATCGACTACAAGGATGTAGCAAAATTAAGAAAATATGTTTCTGAAAGAGGAAAAATCCTTCCAAGAAGAATTACAGGAAACTGTGCAAAACATCAGAGAGCACTGACAGTTGCTATCAAGAGAGCACGTCATATGTCTATGATGCCATACATCCAGGACTAATTCTGAAGATGATAAATGCTGCTCCGCATTTGGCGGAGCAGCATTTTTGCATTATTTACGAGGATTGCTATAGAACAGAATGAACAGTAACACAATAACCATTATTTTTGTGCGTTCTTCTGTTACTATGGTAAATTCTGTTCAAATCTGTTATAATATGATTCAAAGGGCGTTTTTCACAGAACCTGTCTATATGCAGCACATTTGCTGTGTACAGGCGAAACAAATAGAATGATGAAGAACGGAAAGAAAGATATGAGTGATAAACTGAAATTAAAAGGGCATATGAAAGCATTCATGCGGTGGCCTCTGATTCTCTCGGCTTTACTGATCGTACTTAATATCTGGGTATATTTTGTCAGCGTGAAGGCTGGTATTATTGTGTCAGGTGGAATCCTGATTTATGTGGGATGTGCAGTAATAATACTCCGATGCCACAGACCGTTCATTGTAATGAACTGATAGCCTTTGCCAATCAGTATGATTCGCTTGAAAAGAGAATCCTTGAAGAACTGGCATTGCCCTATGCCATTATGGATATGAATGGCAGAATGATCTGGTCCAACAAAGTATTTGCGGAGCTTACAGGTAAAGATCAGTTTTATAAGAAAAATGTCAGCACTGTTTTTCCGGATGTAACAGCTGACAAACTACCGGTTGCAGATAAGAAAGAAACTGCTGAGATCAGTACTCGATTTGGAGAGAAGACTTATCGTATTTCCATGCAGAGGGTGTCTCTTGGTGAAGTGGTTGCCAAAAGTGAGCTTCTGGAGAATTCAAACAGGAATGTCAGCCTGATCGCCATGTATCTGTATGACGATACAGAACTGAAGTCTTACATTAAAAAGAATGAAGACAATAAGCTTGTTGTAGCGTTAGCTTATCTGGATAACTATGAGGAAGCACTTGAGAGTGTAGAGGATGTGAGACGTTCACTTCTGATTGCTCTGATTGACCGGAAGATTACGAAATATTTTTCCAATTTCGATGGTCTTGTAAAGAAACTTGAGAAGGACAAATATTTCCTGATCATGCGCCAGAGTTCGCTTGAGGCTCTGAAAGAACAGAGATTTCATATTCTGGACGAGGTTAAAACAGTTAATATCGGAAATGAGATGGCGATCACTTTGAGTATTGGTGTGGGACTGAATGCTTCCACTTATATTCAAAATTATGAGTATTCACGTATTGCTATAGAGATGGCACTTGGACGTGGCGGTGATCAGGTTGTTATTAAGAATGGAAATAATATTACCTATTACGGCGGAAAGACTCAGCAGATGGAGAAGAATACCCGCGTAAAAGCCAGGGTAAAAGCGCAGGCACTGAAAGAGTTTATGAGTACGAAAGACAGAGTCGTTGTCATGGGACATAAAATCACAGATGTGGATGCGTTGGGAGCAGCAATCGGTATTTTCCGTGCAGGTAAAACACTTGGAAAATCTGTCAGTATTGTAGTGAATGATCCGACAAAATCTATCAGACCGTTGATCGCAGGATATGTGAATAATCCAGACTACGAGCCATCTATGTTTGTGGACAGCGAGCAGGCTAAAGATATGGTAGATAACAATACAGTGGTGGTTGTAGTTGATACTAACAGACCAAGCTATACGGAATGCGAGGAGCTTCTGCACATGACAAAGACAATTGTTGTGCTGGATCATCACAGGCGGGGAAGCGAAGTGATAGAGAATGCGGTGCTTTCCTATGTGGAGCCTTATGCATCCTCAGCCTGTGAGATGGTAGCAGAGATCCTGCAGTATTTCTCGGATGACCTGCGTATCCGCAATATGGAGGCTGACTGTCTCTATGCGGGAATTATGATCGATACAAACAATTTTACGACAAGAGCAGGTGTACGTACCTTTGAGGCTGCTGCATTCTTAAGAAGGAGTGGAGCAGACGTGACCAGAGTACGTAAACTGTTAAGGGATGATCTGAAATCTTATCAGGCACGTGCAGAAGCAGTGAGAACTGCACAGATTTACAGAGAATGCTATGCCATTGCCAGATGTCCAAGTGAAAATCTGGACAGTCCTACAGTTATAGGAGCACAGGCAGCCAATGAGCTTCTGAATATTGCAGGGGTTAAGGCATCGTTTGTACTGACTCAGTACAATAATGAAGTTTATATCAGTGCCAGGGCTATTGACGAAGTCAATGTACAGGTAATGATGGAAAAGATGGGCGGAGGCGGTCATATGAATATTGCCGGTGCCCAGGTCAAGGCTTCTCCGGATGAGGTGGAGAGAATGCTTAAAGACATCATAGATCAGGAATATCAGGAGGAAAACACAAAATGAAAGTAATCTTACTTGAAGACGTAAAAGCACTTGGAAAAAAGGGACAGATCGTAAATGTAAGTGACGGATATGCAAGAAACATGATCCTCCTAAGAAACTGGGGCTGGAGGCAACTCCTAAGAATTTAAATGATCTGAAACTTCAGAAAGCAAACGAAGAGAAGGTTGCAAAAGAAGTATATGAAGCAGCACAGGCATTTGCAAAGGATCTCGAGACAAAAGAAATTATCCTTACACTGAAAACAGGAGAAGGCGGAAGAACCTTTGGTTCCGTTTCTTCCAAAGAAATCTCTGAAGCAGCAAAGAAACAGTTGAATCTTGACATTGATAAAAAGAAACTGCAGCTTCCTGAGCCAATCCGTACACTTGGTGTTACCCAGGTGCCTGTCAGATTACATCCTAAGGTAACAGGAACTCTTAAAGTATGGGTAAAAGAAGCATAAGTCTTCCGGAGGGATAAAGAATGGAAGAAGCGCTGATTAAAAGAATACTCCCCACAGTATAGAGGCAGAGCAGTCTGTAATCGGCTCAATGATCCTGGACAGAGATGCGATCCTTGTGGCATCTGAGATACTTACCAGCGATGATTTTTATCAGAAACAATATGGCATCATCTTTGATGCAATGGTGGAATTGTGTAATGAAGGGAAACCGGTAGATCTGGTGACCCTTCAGAATCGTTTAAAGGAGAAAGAACTCCCGCCGGATATCAGCAGTATGGAATATGTAAGAGATCTGATCTCAGCGGTTCCTACTTCTGCAAATGTGAAGTACTACGCAAAGATCGTCAGTGAGAAAGCAGTCCTTCGCAGACTTATCAAGGCAAATGAAGAGATTGCCAACACATGCTATCTGGAGAAGGAGAATACAGAGATTATTCTGGAAGAAGCGGAAAAAAAACTGTTCAATATTCTTCAGAGACGCAACAATGAAGAATATGTTCCAATCCAGCAGGTAGTTCTGAATGCCATTAATAACATTGAGAAAGCGTCTAAGCTTAAAGGTTCTGTAACAGGTATTCCCACAGGCTTTATGGATCTGGATTATAAAACATCCGGTATGCATCCTTCTGATCTGGTGCTGATCGCAGCCCGTCCTTCCATGGGGAAAACAGCCTTTGTACTGAACATTGCACAGTATATGGCATTCCGAAAGGATGTCACAGTTGCCATATTCAGTCTGGAAATGTCAAAGGAACAGCTGGTGAACCGACTTCTGGCAATGGAATCTCATGTAGATTCCCAGAATATGAGAACAGGTAATCTGAAAGACGAGGACTGGACAAAACTGGTAGAAGGAGCAGATATTATCGGTAAATCTAATCTGATCATTGATGACACGCCGGGTATTTCCATTGCGGAAATGCGCTCCAAATGCAGGAAATATAAGCTGGAACATAATCTTGGGATTATCATGATCGACTATCTGCAGCTGATGAGCGGAAGTGGAAAAAGTGATTCCAGACAGCAGGAAATTTCAGATATTTCCCGTTCTCTGAAAGTCTTGCCAGAGAGCTGAATGTGCCGGTGATCGCATTGTCTCAGCTCAGCCGTGCGGTGGAACAGCGTCCGGATCACAGACCAATGCTTTCGGATCTTCGAGAATCCGGAGCCATTGAACAGGATGCCGATGTGGTAATGTTTATCTACAGAGATGACTATTATCATAAGGATACAGAGAAGAAGGACATTGCAGAGATCATCATTGCCAAACAGAGAAACGGTCCCATCGGAACAGTAGAACTGGTATGGCTGCCGAGATATACACAGTTTGTGAATATGAAGAAATAATCTATCTCAGAGGAGTTTGATCTTTGACTTGAATAATATTATAGCAATCCTCTAAAATAATGCATCTTAATCCAGCCCATCAGAGTGTGAAAACCTGCTGAATTGTCTTAAATGCATTATTTACGAGGATTGCTATAGAAAAATTTTACAGGGAAACAGTATCAGGGGGAGAATCCGGTACTGTTTCCCTGTTTTTTGTGTCAAAATAAAGTTTTATAGGGAAGTTTGTAAATCGAAACTTCTTGCAATCTCGGTATGGCGTTTTATAATAAATATACATGATATCAGGATTACGACAGCTGTTTTACAGTGCAGTGGTTCAATGATATCAGGTGATAGATTGAGTTGTTGATATGCATCAGTGGTTTCTGATGAAAAAATGGACTCAAAAGGAGGAGGGGCAGCATGGAGCAGCGGTATACTGTGACTCAGACCGCAGAAATCCTTGGCGTGAGGGCATCGGTCCTCCGGTACTGGGAGGAAGAACTGGAACTGAGGATATGCAGGAATGAGCAGGGACATCGTTACTATACAGGAAATGATATTACGCTTCTGGCTAATATAAAGGAACTAAAGAAAAGAGGACTTGCCCTGAGAGCGATCAAAGAACTGGTTCCAAGAATTTCAAGGACTGCACCCGGGACTACTGCGAGCAAAGTGAAGCTTCTTGAAGATGAACAGCCTGAGAGGGAAAAAATACTTGAATTTCAGAAAATCATGGAACGTCTGATCGCTCAGGAGCTACATATGAAAAAAGAGGGAGAAGACCAGTGCCGGGATCTGGATGAAACGATCCGTAACAGACAGCTTGCGAGAAAAGAGGCTGCTGCAGCACTGGAAAAAAGAAGCAGGAGGATCAGAAGAAAACATTTGTAAAAGTTATCCATAAAGAAAACAGCTTCGTCTCTGCGGTAAACAGAGATGAAGCTGTTTTGAAATCATGAATTATTCTGCTGGATGAATAGCCTCTGTTGGACATGCATCTGCACATGTTCCGCAGTCTAAGCATGCATCAGCGTCGATTACATAATGCTCATCTCCCTGAGAGATAGCTTCTGCAGGACATTCGCTTTCGCATGTTCCACAGCTTACACATTCGTCTGAAATTACATATGCCATAATTAGAATCCTCCTTATCGTAATAACGTTTTAGGCCCCTTTCGGTTCTGCATACATTTTAATATATCTTTGTCTGAATTACAAGTATAAAATCAGATACATTATAAAATAATATTAAGTTAGCATTTGCTTACTTTACCTGCAGATTACAAATAGTTGACGGACATGTGAATGTCTGTCCGAGCAGAGAAATTATCCTGCCAAAATACAGGCATTTGTATGATGGAAAATAGTCTGTTAATATACAAAAAAAATAAGAGTATCAAAAAGAAAGTGCGTTTTTGCTGAATTTATTGACAATTCAGACATAAACGGTTATAGTAAAGATACTTGCAAGGAGGCATAACACAGAAAGTTGTGCCTCTTTTGTTCCGTAGCAGGAATCAGAAAACAAATAGAAAGAATGGAGGAATGAAGAATGAAGAAAGCATTGGCAATTGGACTTGCAGCAGTAATGGCGGTTTCCATGAGTGCACCGGTATTTGCAGAAGATGAAGGTAAAGGGATTGCAAAAGAGGACCTGAAAGTAGGAGTGATCTATATCGGTGATGAGAATGAAGGTTACACGGCTGCTCATATGAAAGGAATTGATGAGATGGAAGAGAAGCTTGGTCTTGACGATTCTCAGATTATTGAGAAAACTCTCATCGGTGAAGATGAAGGATGCTATGATGCGGCAGCAGACCTTGCAGATCAGGGATGTCAGATCATCTTTGCAAACAGCTTTGGACATGAGACTTATATACTGGAAGCAGCAGGGGAATATCCGGAGGTTCAGTTCTGTCATGCAACAGGAACACAGGCTGCATCCAGCGGACTTTCCAATATGCATAACTATTTTACAAATATTTACGAAGCACGTTACGTGTCAGGTGTAGTTGCAGGTCTGAAACTGAATGAAATGATCGAGGACGGCACAGTAAAAGAAGACGCATGCAAGATGGGTTATGTAGGTGCATTCCCATACGCAGAGGTTATCTCCGGTTATACAGCTTTCTATCTTGGCGCGAAGAGCGTATGCCCGTCTGTAACAATGGAAGTAAAATATACAAACAGCTGGGCAAGCTTTGACCTTGAGAAAGAGTGCGCAGATGCTCTGATCTCTGACGGCTGTGTACTGATCAGCCAGCATGCAGATACAACAGGTGCTCCTACAGCATGCGAAGCAGCAGGAGTTCCATGTGTAGGTTATAATATTGATATGACATCTGTTGCTCCGAACACAGCACTTACTTCTGCATCTATGGACTGGGGTGTATATTATACATACGCAGTACAGTGTATGCTTGACGGCACAGCAATTGATACTGACTGGTGTAAAGGATTTGCGGAAGGTGCAGATAAGATCACCGCTCTCAATGACAAAACTGTAGCAGAGGGTACAGAAGAAAAGGTCAAAGAAGTGGAAGATGCGCTCATTGATGGTTCCCTTCATGTATTTGATACATCTGCATTTACAGTAGACGGCAAGGAACTTGATACTTATAAGAAGGGTGATACAGAGTACATTTCTGACGGATACTTCCATGAATCTGAATATGGTTCCGCACCTGCATTTGATATTGCGATTGATGGAATTACATCTATTACAGAATAAGAAAATTGCTGGAGCTGCAAAGCGCGGAGCAATTTACGACAGCAGGGCTGCCCGGGCGGCAGCTCTGCTGTTTTCATATCGTACGTGCAAAAGAAGTCTTGAAGTCTTCTGACAGAAGGTTTCTTTTGCTGTATTATGGAGTATACAGGAGAGCAATTCCATAATTCAGAAGTAGGATTAAATGATATCGGCAGTCAAAGAGACAGGACTTTTACTGTAGATTGGATATCATTAGATAAAAGGAGGAAACGATAGTGGGAGAAAACTATGCACTTGAACTTAGAGATATTTCCAAGAGTTTTGGTTCGGTCCAGGCGAATGATCATGTAGATCTCACACTGAGAAAATCGGAGATTCTTGCAATTCTGGGGGAAAACGGAAGCGGAAAGACAACTCTGATGAATATGATCTATGGAATTTATTATCCGGATGAAGGACATATTTTTGTAAATGGAAAAGAAGTAACGATCCGTTCACCGAAAGATTCCTATGAACTGGGAATCGGTATGGTACATCAGCATTTTAACTGGTAGATGTACTGACAGCAGCAGAGAATATTGTTCTGGGACTTCCGGGAAAGGGAAAGCTGGACATGAAGAGGATCACAGAGGATATTCAGAAGCTGGCAGATAAATATGGCTTTGAATTGGATCTGTCACAGAAGATCTACGAAATGTCCGTTTCCCAGAAGCAGACAGTTGAGATCATAAAGATGCTCTACCGTGGCGCGAGGATTCTGATCCTGGATGAGCCGACCGCAGTTCTGACACCACAGGAGTCTGACAGGTTATTCGATATTTTGAGAAATATGAGAAAAGATGGATGTTCCATTATGATCATCACGCACAAACTCCAGGAAGTTCTGGCGTTATCAGACCGTGTGGCAATCCTCAGAAAAGGAAAGTATATTGATACAGTAGAAACAGCTCAGGCAAATGCACAGAGTCTGTCAGAGATGATGGTAGGCGGCAGAGTAGATCTCAATATCGACCGTCCTGAACCGGAGAATGTAAAGAAACGATTAGTAGTCAAAGGTCTGAACTGTAAAAACAAAGAAGAGGTAAAAACTCTGGATGATGTTGATCTGACAGTAAATGCAGGAGAGATTCTGGGTATTGCCGGCATTTCCGGAAGCGGCCAGAAAGAATTTCTGGAGGCAATTGCAGGACTCCAGGCAATAGAGAGCGGTTCGATCACCCTGTTTGATGACAATGGAAAAGGAACAGAGCTTGCAGGAATGGATTCTATCTCCATTAATAAAGCAGGGATCAGCCTTGCTTTTGTTCCGGAAGACCGTATTGGTATGGGGCTTGTGGGCGATATGGATATGACCGATAATATGATGCTCAGAAGCTATCGCAATGGTAAAAGTCCATTCCTGGATCGAAAAGGTCCAAAGGCACTGGCGTTAAAAATCAAAGAACAGCTTGAAGTCATGACTCCAAGTATTTCCGCACCTGTCCGTCAGATGTCAGGAGGAATGTGCAGAAGGTTCTGGTAGGAAGAGAAATTGCCCAGAATCCGAAAGTGCTTCTGGTAGCTTTCCCAACTCGAGGGGTGGATGTCAATACTTCCCATGTGATTTACCGCCTTCTGAATGAACAGAAGAAAAAAGGGGTTGCAGTAGTCTGTGTTATTGAGGATCTTGATGTAGTTCTTGAACTGTGTGACAGGATTGCAGTGTTCTGCGGAGGTAAAATAAGCGGAATTGAGGATGGAAGAACTGCAACGAAAGAAGGAATCGGGCTTCTTATGACGAAGCATGAAAAAGGAGGGACACAGGCATGAAGAAAGAACCTTTCTTACAGGTAAGTAAAAGAAGAAACAAAGCCAGATGGCAGGAACGTCTTCTGATCCGTTTCATTGCATTGATCCTTGCACTGATCGTGTGCGGAGCGGTGATCGTTGCCCTGGTAAAGATGAATCCGGTGGATGTCTATAAGGCAATCTGGGATGGAGCAATGGGTTCGGATCGCCGTCTGTGGCAGACCATACGAGATACAATGGTACTGCTGTGTATTTCCATTGGTCTGGCACCTGCATTTAAAATGAAATTCTGGAACATCGGTGCAGAAGGTCAGATCCTGATCGGTGGTGCCTGCTCTGCTGCCGTCATGATCTATGCAGGAGATAAGATGCCTACAGGGTTACTCCTGATCGTAATGTTTGTGGCAAGTGCACTTGGCGGAATGATCTGGGGAATGATCCCGGCTGTATTTAAAGCAAACTGGAATACAAATGAGACATTGTTTACTCTGATGTTGAATTATGTTGCCATGCAGGTAGTAACTTATTGTATTGTATTCTGGGAAAATCCGAAAGGTTCCAATACAGTCGGAATCATCAATCAGGCTACAAAAGGCGGATGGCTTCCGGAACTGTTCGGACAGAAATATGGCTGGAATGTAGTCATTGTCCTGATTCTGACAGTGGGAATGTTCATTTATCTGAAATACTGCAAGCAGGGCTATGAGATCGCAGTAGTAGGTGAGAGCGAGAATACTGCCAGATATGCCGGTATCCAGGTGAAAAAGGTTATTATCCGTACAATGGCAATCTCCGGTGCAATCTGTGGTATCGCAGGTTTTGTTATTGTCAGCGGAGCCAGCCATACGATTTCCACTGCAACAGCAGGCGGTCGTGGATTTACTGCGATCATTGTCGCATGGCTTTCCAAGTTTAATACATTTATTATGGTTGCAGTTTCCTTTGGCATCGTATTTATGGACCAGGGTGCCGTACAGATCGCAACACAGTATGGACTGAATGAGAATGCTTCCAATGTTCTTCTGGGAATCATTCTGTTTTTCCTGATCGGTGCAGAATTCTTTATCAACTACAGAGTAAAGCGTGCAAAGAAATAGGAGGTAGCGGCAATGAGTGTACTGATAGTTTTTATTCAAAAAGCAATTGTCCAGGGCATCTGTATTCTGTATGGGGCGCTTGGTGAGATTATGACAGAGAAATCCGGTAACCTGAATCTTGGTATTCCGGGAATTATGTATATGGGCGGCATTTCAGGTCTGATGGGAGCTTTCCTCTATGAGAAGGATAATCCTGATCCCAATGCACTTGTGGGTGTACTGATATCGTTTTTGTGTGCGTTTGCATGTGCTGCGATCGGTGGTCTGATTTACAGTATCCTGACTATCACACTTCGTGTAAATCAGAATGTAACAGGTCTTGCACTTACCATTTTTGGTACAGGTTTTGGTAACTTCTTTGGCGGTTCTATTTCCAAGCTTGCAGGCGGTGTAGGACAGATTTCCGTAAAAGTAACAGGAAGTGCCTATACGGCAAAATCCCGGGATTGTCTAAGATTCCGGTTATCGGAGGTATTTTATTTAATTATGGTTTCCTTACATATCTCTGTATTATTATAGCAGTCCTGTTATCGTTTTTTCTGTTCAAGACAAGAGCGGGATTGAATCTCAGGGCAATCGGTGAAAATCCGGGAACTGCAGATGCAGCAGGTATCAATGTTATCAAATATAAGTATCTGTCAACCTGTATCGGTGCAGGTCTGGCAGGTCTGGGCGGACTCTATTTCGTAATGGAATATTCAGGAGGAACCTGGACAGACAATGGTTTTGGAGATCGTGGCTGGCTTGCTGTTGCACTGGTAATCTTTGCATTATGGAAACCACTGAATGCAATCTGGGGAGCATTCCTGTTCGGAGCTCTTTATATTCTGTATCTTTATATCCCGGGACTGGACGAAGCATGCAGGAAGTATTTAAAGCACTGCCTTATGTGGTAACGATTATCGTACTGGTATTCACAAGCTTCCGAAAGAAAAAGGAACACCAGCACCTGCTGCGCTGGGACTTCCGTATTTCAGGGAGGAACGATAAAATTAAAAGTTTGCAGTTGATTCCAGAGTAAAATAGTATTATAATATCAGAAGCTATAAAAGCTGAGTAGTATGAAGAAAAATTAAGGAGGAAATATACAATGGCTAAAGTATCAAAAGATATGCTGATCGGTCAGCTTCTTCAGATTGATGCAAATATCGCACCGATTCTTATGAGAGCAGGAATGCATTGCCTTGGATGCCCATCTTCCCAGATGGAATCTCTCGAAGAAGCAGCTATGGTTCATGGACTGGATGTTGATGTACTGGTTAACCAGATCAATGATTTTCTTGGAGAATAATCTTCCTGAAAGGTAATCATATGACGGACTATGACAATTGTTGAATTGTCATAGACTGACATGTAAAAAGGATGTTCTGAATAAGTTCAGGACATCCTTTTTTGAGAAATCTGTAATTTACTATGGTATAAGAAAAGAGCTTTCAGATGAAAACTGAATGCTCTTTTAATTATGAAAATTATTACAGTTGAATCAGCTGCTGAAGGGCAGAATCGGAAATCAGTTCTCCATGTTCTGTCAGATAAGCTTCTCCTGAAAGAGAGAAAGCCTTTCCCTGTCCATATTCCGTAAGAATATTACATACCCTGTTAAAATCCTCCGGAGAAAGTGATGACTGGTGAAGTACCAGTTTGTAAAGCTCATCGGCCGGATCTTTGTACAGGGTGTTTGCACCGGTAAAATAGCCGTTCAGTCCATGGGCGGCCGCAATCACATCGTCCAGTGTGTCGAACTCATAGAGACGGATAAGATTTACATCAGGAACCTGAGTATCGTCATTTTCCTTTGCTCCAGTATCCTGAGCAGATTTGCCATCTTTTGTCTGAGCACTCTTCATCTTTGCTTCGTAAAGTTTCTGGAAGATGTCAATAATATTATCTGCACCGTCAAGCTGAAGAGTATCTGTCTTATCATTCCCTCTGAATGGAGCAAATTTGGAGAAACGGGTATCCAGTTCTTCAGGATCCTCTACTTTGGTAATAATCAGGATGATGCTCTCGGTACTCACCGGGATGGCCTCGATCATTAATGGAATATTATCTGCCTCAAAACCAAACTGTATCTGTGCCTGCTGCATCATATCGCGGAAAAGTTTCTTGGCTTTCTCAGTGCCGTAAGCCAGTTCACTGATACGGATTTGATGGTTCTCCAGGTCTTCTCTTGTCAGTGTGCAGCGTATCTGGTTGTCGTTGATCTTTTCTATCTTCATGTTGTCACATCCTATTCTGAATAACATTGAATTATCTGGCAGCTTCATAATTGCCTGTGAAAATCCATTAAAAGTGTTTCTGATAATGAAAATTTAACTTTTGAAAGCTGCGGACAATTACGGATAAATTAAAAGTTACTATTGTTTTTTTGAACAGCAATTTTAAAGGATTGCCATAGATGCGCTGCCTTTGGAAAATTGCTGTAAGTAACTTCAAAAATTCTATTGTCTGACTGTGAATTTATAAAATTTTATACACTATATTATATAACACAGAACTGCAAAATGTAAAGATAAGTAATCAACCAAAATATTAAATTTTTAGAAACAAAACAGAAAAAAATACATAAATGAAGAAAAACACTTGCATCTGTTTACCAGATGGATATAATGAAAACAGAAGAAGCAGTAAACCTGCAGTTCACATAAGCGAAGATCTGAAACATTAACCAAAGTGATCTTTTATTTCTAAACTTCATTGCCGTTTTTCATGCAGCGTTCCTGCTGTGGCAATGTACAGGTAAAATTTCCATGATGATAAGAAGTTGAAACGTTACTGTTCACTCCGTTCACAGTAACGATAAAACAGGTGCAGGGATATTGTTTTTTCAACAGCCGATAAGGTGCTTTCTAAAAAATCTTATGAAAGAAGGGAGGTAAGCTTACGGAAAATATATCACGGGCAACCCAAAAGAGCATGCGTAAACCACTGGAAAAAGAATTGAAGAGTTATCGTGAACAGGGAATTTCTCTGTATCTGAATGGTATACTCAGTAATCCGAAAACAATTGCAAAAGCCTGTCAGATTGCAGAAGGTGGTGGATACATGCGTGATTACGTTGAAGATGAAAAAGGACGGATCGCTCGTGTGGATTTTGATTTCGTCAAAGAAAAATAACAAAAGAGAAAGCTGCCCGAACAGATTCTGAACCAGTCCCCCCGATGTTCATAATGCCTTCGGGCAGCATAAGAATATAATTACGCATATCTTAAAAATTTGTGAAAAATACGATTTTGCAATACAATTGTAATATTTTATGGTATACTTAAGCCAGTATCATCAAGTTACCGATACAGTTGATAATACTGGTACATCATACTCAAAATAACTATATGAAATACCTTTCTGTGAGCTGATGTATCAATAGCAATCGTGTTACTGTCTGCTTTGTTTCCGGTAACACAATATTTACTGAAAGGAAAAATACTATGAATAAAAAGTATAAACCAGTTATCGCAGTTGCCGTTTTGGTCATTCTTGTTGCGATTCTTGGAATTGTCACTCATGTAGTAATGAAGTACATACCATCTTCTGAGAAAATGGATCTGAATGAATATTATGGAGAAATGGCAGATGGGGAGATTGCCCTGGTCATTGGAACTGAGAAACTGGAAGAACGTGGTCTGGTGGACGGAGACAGAGTCTATTTACCACTGGATGTGGTGAATACTTATCTGAACCAGAGATATTACTGGGATTCTGCCAATCAGCAGATACTTTATGCAACACCTTCGGAGTTGACTTCTGTGAGTGCATCATCTGAGGCAGGAGATAAGGTATGGGTGAAAGATGACAAAGTGTATCTGAATCTTACTTATGTGCAGGAATTTACAGATCTTGATGCATACATCACAAAAGATCCATACAGGATTGCCATACAGTATAAATTCAAAAATGTAAAAACAGTCACAGTTAAGAAGAATACAAGCATACGTTACCGCGGTGGAATTAAATCGGCTATTCTTACTTCTGTAAAGAAAGGTACAAAGCTTCGTCTTATTGAAGAAATGGAGAACTGGGATCAGGTAGCTACGGATGACGGATATATCGGTTATATAGATAAGAAGAAAGTGGGAGAAGCAGAGAAGACAAAATTTGAACGAAGTTTTAAGAAGGAACAGTATTCCTATCTTACTATGGACAGCAAAATCAATATGGTATGCATCAGGTGACTTCCACAGATGCCAATGCTTATTTTGCGGATGCGACAGCAAATATGACAGGTGTGAATGTGATCTCGCCTACCTGGTTCTATCTGACAGATACTTCAGGAAACATTGCAAGCATCGCAAGTGCAGATTATGTATCACAGGCTCATGAAAAGGGGCTTCAGGTATGGGGTCTGATCGATAACTTTACACAGGAAGTAAGTACAACTGAAACACTTTCCAGCACTGCGGCGAGACAGAATATTATCAGTCAGCTGATCCAGGCAGCCAAAGATGTGGGAATGGATGGCATTAATGTGGATTTTGAATCTCTCAGCGAGGATGTGGGAATCCATTTTCTGGAATTTCTGAGAGAACTTTCCATAGAGTGCCATAAGAATAATCTGGTTCTTTCAGTGGATAACCCGGTTCCTGAGGATTTTACAAGCCATTATGACCGGGCTGAGCAGGGAAGGGTTGTAGATTATGTGATCATCATGGGATATGACGAGCATTATGTAGGATCTGAAGCCGGTTCTGTGGCATCTCTTCCATGGGTGGAACAGGGAATCCAGGATACACTGGATGAGGTTCCGGCTGAACGTGTGATCAATGCCATTCCGTTTTATACCAGACTGTGGAGGACCACAGGGGGAAATGTAACCAGTGAAGCAATCGGTATGGATCAGGCGCAGCAGACAATTGCAGATAATAATGTGGAAACCTACTGGGATAAGACCACTTCCCAGAATTATGGAAAATATGATATAGATAATTCTACCTATCAGATCTGGCTTGAGGATGCTCAGTCAGTTGCAGAGAAAGTGAAGCTGGTATCCAAATATGACCTTGCAGGAGTTTCTGCATGGAAGCTTGGATTTGAAAACAGCGGAATCTGGCAGGTAATTTCGGACAATCTGAATAATTAAAAGTTCTGCATCAGCAGGCTATAAAAACATCTTCTGAAACATATATTAATATAGAATTTTATGAAATACTGATTGCATTATTTTATGGAATTGCTATAGCCAATCTACAGGAACAGTGAATTTTCCCGTAGACTGTAAAAGATGTCTCAGGAGGTGTTTTTAGTTTGAAAAAATATGGACTGGAATTAATGTTAGGGTGTCTGCTTCTCGTCAGTTTTTTCATTCTGTCAAAACAGGCAGCTGAAGTTTCAGAGACTATGAGTCAACAGAAAATTCAAAAACCATTCTGGTAGATGCAGGACATGGTGGAGCGGATCCGGGAATGATTGGAGTGAATGGACTGGAAGAAAAGGGAATAAATCTTCAGATCGCCGTAAAATTAAAGGATTCTCTGGAAAAACAAGGATTTTCTGTAATCATGACAAGGGAAAAAGATAAGGGCCTTTATGAGGAGGACAGCAGAAATCAGAAGGCACAGGATATGCAGTGCAGGATTGCTATGATTAAGAAATACAGACCTGTGCTGTGCATAAGTGTTCATCAGAACAGCTATCAGGATCCGGCCGTATGCGGTCCCCAGGTGTTTTACTATGAAGATTCTGTTCAGGGAAAGAATCTGGCAGAGTTTATCCAGGAAGAACTGAACCTGGGACTGAAAGTAAAACGCCCTCGTGTGGCAAAAGGTAATAAAACCTATTATCTGTTAAAAAGAAGTGAAAGTGTTTTGAATATTGTAGAGTGTGGTTTTCTTACAAATCCGGAAGAGGCCGGACTTCTCTGCAAAGAAGAATATCAGAATAAAATAGTGGAAGCTATAGTGAAAGGGATTGAACAATATCTGAAGCAACAAAAAATTTAAAATGTTTAATTTATGTGAACTTGCTTTTAATAAGTAGGGATTTTTGCTATACTGATACTTGTTTGATAAAATCCCCCGGGAGGATAGAAGTATCTGCATGGCGGGGAAATGTACAGGGAGAAATTATGCTTGGAATTATTTATCTGCTTCTGGCAGGAATGCTGGGCTGTGAAGCATCGAAAATGCTGACAGGAGAGGGAAAGAGTGTGTCAGGTATTAATCGTATCTGGCTCATGCTTCCGGCTTCTTTTGGAGTCGGAACACTTTTACTGACCTGGATGGTATATATTATTTCCTGGTTTTCAGTGTTGTGGGAAGAGCTGAAAAACCACTTTTGTATGGGAATATTATCGGGATGACAGGCACAGCAGTTATTATGATACTGCTCAGTGTACAGAAATACAGAAAACAGGGGAGTTACAGGATATGGAATATTGATAAAACACAGGATAAGCGCAGATTAAAAAAGGAAATATTACTCTTTGGTCTGCTGACTGTATTTATTACATATATGATGTTTTATGTATTCTATATAAAAGACGGAATCCTGTATTCCGGTCTGACTGTGTATGGAGATTATGCACCACATACGGCGATGATGCGTTCTTTTTCTGCAGGAAATAATTTTCCCACACAGTATCCTCATTATGGAGGTGCAGATGTAAAGTATCATTTTATGTTTCAGTTTCTCACAGGAAATCTGGAATATCTTGGAATGCGTATGGACTTTGCCTATAATATCGTAAGTACCTTGTCGCTTGTGGGATTTCTTATGCTGTTATATCAGCTTGCACTTAGGATCACAGGCAAATGTGCTGCGGTGTACTGGCATTGTTTCTGTTCTTTTTCAGAAGCGGAATGGCTTTTTTTTAGATTTGCATGGGAGCATATCCCAGGCAGGGAATCTTGTGGAAACCCTGGAAGAAA
>ENA-OQCS01000078-OQCS01000078.1-human-gut-metagenome-genome-assembly--contig:-NODE-78-length-42998-cov-2.835273_pt1 | contig 42998 bp, 49 predicted proteins | sample MGYA00242757_ERZ504575 | MGnify/ENA primary metagenome ERZ504575 (study PRJEB26092, sample SAMD00036297) | human gut metagenome | host: Homo sapiens | study: EMG produced TPA metagenomics assembly of... | reverse complement strand
TTCTTCACCTTAACGGTGATGTGATGGTTGGAGTATTTTGCCAGCAGTGAATTCGGATTGCCCGTTATGGAGATGATAGGCACGTTCATGTGGAGCACCATCGGATGAAGCGGAGCAGCTCGTCGGTCTGACCACTGTTGCTCAGTGCCAGCACCACGTCCTTGTCGGTCATCACACCGAGGTCGCCGTGATATACATCCAGCGGTTGATATAGAAAGCCGGTGTACCTGTAGAGGCGAGGGTTGCTGCAATCTTGGCACCCACGTGTCCGCTCTTGCCCACACCCGTAACGATGATCTTGCCCTGGCAATGATACATCATATCTACGGCATTCTCAAAATTATCGTCCAATAAGGCGATCTGGTCGAGGATGGCCTGTGCCTCGTCTCTCAGAGCCTGTTCACCATAACTTCTTATTGTCTTATCGTCCATGATTTACTTTGAACTTTGATTTTTGAACATTGAACTTTATGATTAGATTCTCTTACAGGAGTTCCTGAATGAGAGATTCTAACTTGGCTAATTCCAGCATGTTGGCTGCATCGCTCTTGCCCTGGTCTGGGTCGGGATGCACCTCGAAGAAGTAGCCTGTTGCACCGAATGCTTGGCAGCCTTTGCCATGGCTGGCACAAACTTGCGGTCGCCCACGGTTTTGCCATCGCCTGCGCTTGGCCGCTGTACGCTGTGGGTGCAGTCCATGATGACATTAGGTACAATCTCCTTCATATCCGGAATGTTGCGGAAATCTACCACGAGATTGTTGTAGCCGAAGCAGTTGCCACGCTCGGTGAGCCATACTTCGCTGGCTCCGCTATCCAAAGCTTTCTCAACCGGATACTTCATATCTCTTCCGCTGAGGAACTGAGCCTTCTTGATGTTGACAATCTTGCCGGTCTTGGCAGCCGATACGAGCAGGTCGGTCTGGCGGCAGAGGAAGGCTGGTATCTGGAGAATATCGCATACCTTGCCCGCAGCTTCAGCCTGATAGCTCTCGTGGATATCGGTGGTGATGCGAAGTCCGTATTTCGACTTGATGTCGCTGAGCATCTGCAGACCTTTCTCCAGACCAGGACCACGGAAAGAGTGGATGCTGGTTCGGTTGGCCTTATCGAAGGATGCCTTGAATATGATGTCGGTTCCTAAGTCCTGGTTGATACGAACGAGTTCCTGAGCTACTGTATCCAGTAGTTCCATCGACTCGATGACGCATGGTCCTGCAATGAATGTTGCCATAATTATAATATTTTATTGTTATTTCTTCCTTAATTATTTGTCTATTTGTGTGCAAAGTTATTAATAATTCACGAAAAACCCAAGAATAATGTGAGTTTTTTAAGATTATCAGCTTGATGAAGTATCTTTTTTTCCTTTTCTTTGCGATATTTCACCGAAAATCATTACATTTGCAGTGCATTTAAAAAATACGACAATGAACATACTCATAGCAGACAGTGGCAGTACCAAGACCGACTGGTCGTTGATAGACGGGCAAGGTCAAGTAGTGATGACTTGCAAGACGCAGGGCATCAATCCTATTCACATGCAGGATGCCGAAGTGCTTCAGATACTGAAGTCGGAACTCATCTTGCCGGAATCACCACAGGAAGTATATTTCTATGGCAGCGGTGTAACCGAGGCGATGAAGCCCCGGATGAACTCTCTCTTGCAGCAGGCTTTTCCTGGAGCCAAGGTAGAGGCAGAGGGGGATATGATAGGAGCGGCAAGAGCGCTTTTCGGACATCAGCCGGGAATGGCATGCATTCTGGGCACTGGTGCCAACAGTTGTCTCTATGATGGCACGAAGATTGTGATGAATACGCCGCCTCTGGGGTATATTCTGGGTGACGAAGGTAGCGGTGTCGTCTTGGGCAAGCTTTTCCTGAATGGTATCTTCAAGGGTAGTCTGCCTTCGGCTATCAAAAAGAGGTTTCTGAAGTGGTCGGGACTGGATTATCCTGATATCATCAACAAGGTGTATCGTGAACCGTTGGCAAACCGTTTTCTGGCTTCCATCTGTCCTTTTATTTCTGAGCAGATAGCAGAGGGAGAAAAATATGAGAACGGCAGTGATAAACTGAATGAGGCGATGGCACTGTATCGGGTGGTATTGAGTAACTTCCATGCTTTTTACGAGAACAATCTCAGACCTTATATTCAGTATGTAAAAGCCAGTCAGGAGGATATCTCGCAGTTGGAACCTGGCGTGAAAGCCTGGGATTCTTCTTTGGGAGAGGGGATTCCGATGATAGGGTTCGTGGGAAGCATCGCTCATTATTTTGAAGCTCCCCTCAGAAATGTGATGGAGGATGAGCATCATCTTCATATTGTCAAGATTATGCGGGCTCCGATGGAAGGTCTGATAGCCTTTCATGCGAAATAAATGATGAAGTACCGAGTCTCTTAAAAAAGAGGCTCGGTACTTGTCTTATTTGTTGTTGAATTCGCGATGTCATATACTTATTGTCTTATATTAAATATTGATTTTTTTTCGTTTTGCCGTGTATGAGGCAGAGATTCATGGAGCTGCAGGCGGATGGCCTCACTACTTCTATAAGGAGAACAAAACTCAGGGGGCTGCCTGGAAGGAGACTCTTCTTTCTGGAGAATAATTTGCGTAATTTGTGAAAACTGTGAGACTTTTTTTGTTTATTCCGAATAAATATTGTATATTTGCAGTCTGTAGAATCTAGACTTGCTTAAAGCCAGTCTCATTCTATATTCAAGATTCAATACTCAATATAAGAAAAAATGTACATAGCAGTAGCAGGAAATATCGGTAGTGGAAAGACCACGCTTACCAAGATGCTCTCCAAGCACTACGGCTGGAAGCAGTACTTGGAGCCAGTTGCAGAGAATCCCTACATCGATGACTATTACAAGGACATCCCCCGATGGCTCTCAATATGGAGGTCTTCTATCTGAAGCAGCGATTCAAGAATCTGCTTGAGATTCAGCATTGTAAGGAGACTGTCATTCAGGATCGTACCATCTTTGAGGGAGTGTATGTCTTTGCAGCCAATAATAGAAAGATGGGTAATATGGACCAGCGCGACTTCGATACCTATATGGAACTCTTCGAGTCGATGATGGAAGTGGTTGAGATGCCGGAACTGATGATTTATCTCCGTTCTTCTGTACCACATCTTGTGAAGAATATTCAGAAACGAGGCCGTGATTACGAGCAGAAGATGCCTATCGATTATCTCGAGGGAATCAATCTTCTCTACGATGATTTCATCATGAACAAGTATAAGGGTAGGGTGCTGGTAGTAGAGGTGGATAACCTCGACTTCGAGCATAATCCCAAGCAGTTTGGAGATATCATCGACAAGATTGATGCCAAGCTCTTCGGCTTCTTCTCTTAAAAGTAAAAACGTAAAAAAGTAAAAAGTAATAAGATGCATATAGCAATAGCTGGAAATATAGGAAGCGGCAAGACGACCTTGACCAAGATGCTTGCCAAGAGATATGGCTGGAAGGCAAACTTCGAGCCGGTAGATAACAATCCATACCTTGCCGATTATTACAAGGATATGGAGCGATGGTCGTTCAATCTTCAGATTTACTTTCTGAACAAGCGATTCCACGATGTGGTGGAGATTTCCCGTTCGGAGCAGACCATCGTGCAGGATAGAACCATCTTCGAGGATGCGCGCATCTTTGCCCCAAATCTTCACGATATCGGCATGATGAGCGACAGGGATTTCAAGAACTATACCGATCTCTTCGATTTGATGATCAGTCTGGTGAAGCTTCCAGACCTGATGATTTACATCAAGAGCAGTATTCCGACCCTCGTGAAGCACATCGAGAAGCGAGGCAGAGATTTCGAGAAGAGCATCCGCATCGACTATCTCCAGGGCTTGAACAACCGTTACGAGGAATGGATCAAGGATTACAAGGGCCGACTCATCATCATCGATGGCGACACCCTGGAGTTTGCCGATAATCCTGAGGATTTCCGAAAGGTTACCGATCTCATCGACGCCGAACTGTTTGGCTTATTCAAATAAAAGTTTGACTTATTCAATAACAGAAATACGTATGTTCGCCAGTGTCGGATGTCTGTCCGCCACTGCGAATGTGTATCATTACAGTCGGATACATGCCCGATACAACCTATTTTAGCATCTAATAACCTTTTTTTTTGCCCGATATTTAACATTTAACATTAAAAATTATATTCTTTCAGAAATATTTGCTACCTTTGCAGGCGCTTAGAAGCATTTAAACAAAAATAACGTTATAAAAATTTTTATGAACTTTACACTATTTATCACCGTTTTGCTGACGGCTGTAACCTTGGTGGTGGCTGCTTATGTCATCGCGAAGTTGATCGGTCCTCGTTCATACAATCCGGTAAAGGGTGAACCTTTTGAGTGTGGTATTCCGACACGTGGCAGCTCTTGGTTGCCATCACACATCGGCTACTATCTCTTCGCCATCCTTTTCCTGATGTTTGATATCGAGACAGTATTGCTTTACCCATGGGCAGTTGTAGTTAAGCAGTTTGGACCAATGGCTCTCGTGAGCATCGGGTTCTTCTTGTTGGTATTGGTATTTGGCCTTGCATATGCTTGGCGGAAAGGAGCGTTGGAATGGAAGTAAACAAAAGAGCCTCTATCAAGAGTATTCCTTACGACGAGTTTAAGGACAATGACACTCTCGAAAAGATTGCGCAGGAGCTCAATGAGGGTGGTGCTAACGTGGTAGTCGGTTCGCTCGATGCTGCCATCAACTGGGGACGTAGTAACTCACTCTGGTCTTTGACCTTCGGTACTTCTTGCTGTGGTATCGAGTTCATGGCTGTAGGTTGTGCACGTTACGACTTCTCCCGTTTTGGTTTCGAGGTAACCCGTAACTCTCCACGTCAGGCTGACTTGATCATGTGTGCCGGTACTATTACCAATAAGATGGCACCAGTGTTCAAGCGTTTGTATGATGAAATGGCTGAGCCTAAGTATGTGGTAGCTGTGGTGGATGTACCATCTCTGGCGGTCCGTTCAAGAAGAGCTACAATGTGGTTCGTGGTATCAGCGAGTTGGTTCCTGTGGATGTTTACATCCCTGGCTGTCCTCCACGCCCTGAGGCTATCCTTTACGGTATGATGCAGTTGCAGCGTAAGGTAAAGGTTGAGAAATTCTTCGGTGGTGCTAACCACAAGATGACTCAGGATGAGAAGGAACTCTCTATGAGCAAGGGTGGTCTTCGCGGCTTGAGCAACGAGAACCTCTCTGACAGCGAGAAGCTCGGACACAAGGAGCCTATCATCGTAACTGAAGTACCTGAGGATTTCGACCCTCAGAAAGGTCTAACTGATTAATATAATAAGGTATAAGAACATGAAACTGAATAATATTGAATTGAGTTTTGATAATTTCGCTTCTGAAATGGCGAAGTTGAAGAACGAGAAGCATTTCGACTACCTTGTTACCATCATCGGTGAAGACTTCGGTGAGGAAGGTCTCGGATGTATCTATATTCTTGAGAATACTCAGACCAACGAGCGCTGCTCGGTAAAGACCATCGCCAAGAAGGTGGATGGCAGTGATGTGATTCCTACAGTTATCCATCTCTGGAAGGTGGCTGACCTCCTGGAGCGTGAAGTCTTCGATTTCCTGGGCATCAAGTTCCTGGGTCACCCAGACATGCGTCGTCTCTTCCTCCGTACCGATTTCCAGGGCTATCCATTGCGTAAGGACTTCGATATGAGTCCTGAGGCAAACAAGTTCCCTTGTACTGATGAGCCAGAGGATGATTTCACTGTAGAATACAGTCTTAGTGCTGATGGTCATCTGGTAGCTACTGAAAAGCGTCGTTTCGATGATGATGAGTATGTTGTCAACATCGGTCCTAACCACCCATCTACCCATGGTGTGCTCCGTCTTCAGACCGTTATCGACGGTGAGACCGTGAAGCGCATCTATCCACACCTCGGTTATATTCACCGTGGCATCGAGAAGATGTGGGAGAACATGACCTATCCACAGACCTTGGCATTGACCGACCGTCTGAACTATCTTTCTGCGATGATGCACCGCCACGCATTGGTAGCGTTATCGAGGAGGCGATGGGTATCGAACTCTCAGACCGTATCCGCTACATCCGTACCATCATGGATGAGTTGCAGCGTATCGACTCACACTTGTTGTACCTCGCTGTACCGCACAGGACTTGGGTGCCTTGACCGCATTCCTTTACTGTATGCGCGACCGTGAGCACGTATTGAACGTGATGGAGGAGACAACCGGTGGCCGTCTGATTCAGAACTACTACCGTATCGGTGGTCTGCAGGCAGATATCGACCCTAACTTCGTTCAGAACGTGAAGACCCTCTGCAAGTATCTCCGTCCGATGATTCAGGAATACCTCGACGTATTCGGTGACAACGTGATTACTCACAACCGTCTCGAAGGTGTAGGTCCAATGAACTATGAGGATTGTATCAACTATGCCGTAACCGGTCCTGCTGGTCGTGCATCAGGTTGGAAGAACGATACCCGCAAGCGTCATCCATACGATATGTACGACAAGGTAGAGTGGAAGGAAATCACCCTTACCGGTTGCGATTCAATGGATCGTTACTATGTACACATCCAGGAGTTGTATCAGAGCTTGGACATCATCGAGCAGTTGATCGACAACATTCCTGAGGGTGAGTACTACATCAAGCAGAAGCCAATCATCAAGGTTCCAGAGGGACAGTGGTACTTCTCTGTAGAGGGTGCCAGCGGCGAGTTTGGTGTATATCTCGACTCAAAGGGTGACAAGAGTCCATACCGTATGAAGATGCGTCCGATGGGTCTCTCACTCACTGGAGCCTTGGACCAATGCTCCGTGGTCAGAAGATCGCCGACCTCATCACTACAGGTGCAGCAATCGATTTCGTAATCCCTGATATTGATAGATAATTATGTTTGATTTTAGTATAGTAACAACATTCATCGACAATCTGCTTCGCCAGACCTTGGGTCTGGGCGACTTCCTGTCGATTCTGATTGAGTGCGTGCTCGTGGGTATCTGCATTTTGACAGCATACGCCTCATCGCTATCGTACTTATCTTCATGGAGCGTAAGGTGTGTGCCTACTTCCAGTGCCGTCTTGGCCTATGCGTGTAGGTCCTTGGGGTATCTTCCAGGTATTCGCCGACGTGCTCAAGATGTTGATCAAGGAGATCTTCGCCGTGGATAGAGCCGACAAGCTGCTCTACTACATGGCACCATTCCTCGTGATCATTGCCTCTGTAGGTACTTTCTCATTCCTTCCATGGAACAAGGGAGCACATATTCTTGACTTCAACGTAGGTGTATTCCTCATCACAGCCGTAAGTTCTATCGGCGTGCTGGGTGTGTTCCTCGCTGGTTGGGCATCTAACAACAAGTACTCTGTGGTATCTGCCATGCGTGGTGCCGTACAGATGATTTCTTACGAGATGTCTCTCGGTCTCTGTCTGATTTCTGCAGTAGTTCTTACCGGAACCATGCAGGTAAGCGGTATCGTAGAGGCACAGACTGGTGCTTGGAACTGGTTGATTATCAAGGGTCATGTGCCAGCTATCCTGGCTTTCCTCGTATTCCTCGTAGCAGGTAATGCTGAGGCTAACCGTGTCCTTTCGACTTGGCAGAGGCTGAGAGTGAGTTGACCGCAGGTTACCACACAGAGTATTCAGGTATGGGCTTCGGTTTCTACTACCTGGCAGAGTACCTCAACCTCTTCGTGATTTCTGGTATCGCTTCTACCGTATTCCTCGGTGGTTGGGCGCCATTGAACATCGGTATCGAGGGCTTCGACAATCTGATGAATCTCATCCCTGGTTTCATCTGGTTCTTCGGTAAGACCTTCGCGGTGGTATGGCTCCTGATGTGGGTACGTTGGACATTCCCACGTCTGCGTATCGACCAGATTCTGAAGTTGGAGTGGAAGTATCTGATGCCATTGTCACTGGTCATCCTGATCTTGATGACAGTATGCGTAGCATTCGGATTCCACGGATAATCTTTAATACACATTATTATAATAATAAGAAAGTATGTCTAACAATTCATATTTCGGCGGTATTGCAGCGGGTTTGAAGACCCTCGCGATCGGTATGAAGACTACCATGAAGGAGTACTTCACACCAAAGAGCACAGAGCAGTATCCTGAGAACCGCAAGACTACACTCCACGTATCTCCACGTTTCCGTGGTCGCCTGGTCTTCGTTCGTGATGAGAACGAGGCTTACAAGTGTGTGGGTTGTACATTGTGTGAGAAGTCATGCCCTAACGATACCATCAAGATCGTAACCGAGATGGTGGAGGACCCAGAGACAGGCAAGAAGAAGCGCAAGCTGGTAGATTACCAGTACGACTTGGGCGACTGCATGTTCTGCGAGCTCTGTGTGAACGCATGTAACTTCGGTGCAATCAAGTTTGTCAACGATTTCGAGAATGCAGTCTTCGACCGCAACAAGTTGGTGATGCACCTTGACAAGGAGGTTTATAAGGCGAGAGCTTCCTAACCTCATCGATGGTGGTGCCCCATTGGAAATCGGTAAGTTTAACACCAAGACTAAGTAAGGAGGACTTTAGACAATGATAACAGCAAATTTATTTATGTTCGTCATCTTGGCAGTAGTCATTCTTGGCTCAGCATCATGTGCGTGTTCACCAAGCGTATCATGCGTGCGGCAACCTTCCTGTTGTTCGTACTCTTCGGTGTAGCAGGCATGTTCTTCCTGCTCGACTATACTTATCTGGGTGCAGCTCAGATTTCTGTATATGCCGGTGGTATCACCATGCTTTATGTCTTCGCTATCCAGTTGGTATCAAAGCGTACTCTCCAGGGTCTTGTGGAGCATGTCAAGGGTAGCAAGATTGTAGGTCGCGCACTCGTCTGCCTCGTTGGTTTCGTAACCTTGGCAGTCATCGTGTTGAAGAATCACTTTATTGATATGGCTGCAACCGTAGCCGACACCGAGGTGCCAATGGACCAGGTAGGTTCTGCACTGGTAGGTGCTGACAAGTATGGCTATGTATTGCCATTCGAGTTTATCTCTGTATTCCTGTTGGCATGTATCATCGGTGGTATCTTAATCGCAAGAAAGGAGGATAAGAAATGATTCCAGTACAATATTTCTTCGTGCTCTCAGCACTCTTGTTCTTCATCGGAGTCTATGGCTTCTGTACACGCCGTAACCTCGTTGCCATGCTCATCTCCATCGAGCTTGTATTGAATGCAGCCGACCTGAACTTCGCTGTGTTCAACCGCATCCTCTTCCCAGGACAGTTGGAAGGTTTCTTCTTCACATTGTTCTCTATCGGAGTAGCAGCAGCCGAGACAGCCGTAGCGCTCGCTATTATTATCAACGTTTACCGCAACTATCACAGTGACCAGGTGAACAGTATTGAAAACATGAAATTCTAAAAGACAATGGAATACAATTATGCATTTTTGATACTTCTTCTGCCATTCCTGAGCTTCCTGGTTCTGGGACTTGTGGGTATGAAGATGAAAAGACCGGTAGCAGCACTCATCGGTACCGTATTGATGGGCTGTGTATTCGCGATGTCTGTCTATACAGCATACGAGTACTTCTTTGCAGTGGGTCGTGATGCCTCAACAGGTATGTACCCAACTGTTACCGTATTTAATTTCACATGGTTGAAGTTTACTGAGTTGCTCACCTTCAACATCGGTTTCCGCCTGAGCCCAATCTCTGTATTGATGCTCATCGTGATTACGACCGTCAGCTTCATGGTTCACATCTACAGCTTCGGCTATATGGCAGAGCGCGATGAGAACTACAAGGTTGAGGAATACGAGAAGGGTATGCAGCGTTTCTACGCTTACCTGAGTCTCTTCACCATGTCAATGTTGGGCCTGGTAGTAGCTACCAACATCTTCCAGATGTATCTGTTCTGGGAGTTGGTGGGTGTCTGCTCATACCTGCTCATCGGTTTCTACTATCCAAAGCATGCTGCAGTACATGCCAGCAAGAAGGCGTTCATCGTAACCCGTTTCGCTGACCTCTTCTTCCTCATCGGTATCCTGTTCTACAGCTTCTATGTGGGAACCTTCAACTACGACTTGAATGCTCAGCCAGAGCTCAACTCTGCTTTGGCAGGTGCTGCTTGGGTAATGCCAACAGCATTGTTCCTCATGTTCATCGGTGGTGCCGGTAAGAGTGCGATGTTCCCATTGCACATCTGGTTGCCAGATGCGATGGAGGGTCCAACTCCTGTTTCTGCGTTGATCCACGCCGCTACCATGGTTGTAGCCGGTGTATATCAGGTAGCCAGCCTCTTCCCAATCTGGTACAGTATGCTCCTGAGACTCTTCACTATGTAGCTTACATTGCAGCCTTCACCGCATTCTATGCAGCAGCCGTAGCTTGCTGCCAGCGTGATATCAAGCGTGGTCTGGCTTTCTCTACTATCTCTCAGATTGCCTACATGCTCGTAGCGCTCGGCGTTTGCTTCGCAGTAGATAACCACCATGGTGGTTTGGGTTACATGGCTGGTATCTTCCACCTGTTTACCCACGCTATGTTCAAGGCGTTGCTCTTCCTCTGCTCTGGTGCCATCATCGTTATCATCGGCAGCAACTTCAAGGATTACATGGGCGGTTTGCACAAGTATATGCCTATTACCAACATCTGCTTCCTCATCGGTTGCTTGGCGATTGCAGGTATTCCTCCATTCGCAGGTTTCTGGTCAAAGGATGAGATTATCTCAGCTTGCTTCCAGTTCTCTCCATTTATGGGCTGGTTCATGACAGTGGTAGCTGGTATGACAGCATTCTATATGTTCCGTCTCTACTATGTCATCTTCTGGGGACAGAGCTACTATGAGCTGGATCCAGAGAACCGTCGCAAGCCACAGGAGGTTCCTTTCGTGATGTGGGGTCCATTGGTATTCCTTGCCATCATCTCTTGCCTCTGCGGTTTGATTCCATTCGGTCACTTCGTATCTGCTACAGGTCAGAGCTACGATATCCATATCGACATGAGTGTGGCAACAACCTCTGTTATCGTTGCTATCATCGGTATCGGTCTGGCTACTTACATGTATGCTCCTAAGAAGACTCCATTGGCAGACGCTTTGGCTAAGAAGATGCCTAAGTTGCACAAGGCAGCCTTGAACCGTTTCTATATCGACGATGCTTGGCAGTTCTTCACCCACAAGATTGTCTTCGGTTGCTTCTCAAAGCCAATCGCATGGTTCGACCGTCGCGTTATCGATGGTACCTTCAACTTCATGGCTTGGGGTACACAGGAGGCAGGTGAAACCATCCGCCCATGCAGAGTGGTGATGTTCGCAGCTATGCTATCTGGTTCCTCACGGTACCGTAGCATTGACATTGTGCCTGCTCGCACTTCTTTAATGAAAGTCTCACAATTAAGTAAATAGAAAAGAAATGAATTTAAGTATATTCGTCATAGTACCACTCCTGATGTTGCTCGGCCTCTGGTTGGCACGCAACGACAAGCAGGTTCGTGGTGTGATGGTAGCAGGTGCCAGCGTATTGCTCGGTCTCTCCATCTATTTGGTGTTTGCATTTCTCGAAGCTCGTGAGACAATGCCAGCCGACCAAGCTCCGATGCTCTTCACCTACTGTGTGCCTTGGTTTGAACCATTGCACATCAACTATTCACTCGGTGTGGATGGTATCTCAGTGGTGATGATTCTCCTGACTTCTATCATCGTGTTCACCGGTACATTTGCTTCCTGGCAGATGGAACCAATGAAGAAGGAATACTTCCTCTGGTTCACACTCCTGAGCATCGGTGTATATGGCTTCTTCATCTCTATCGACATGTTCACCATGTTCATGTTCTATGAGGTTGCGCTGATTCCTATGTACCTCCTCATCGGTGTATGGGGTAGTGGTGCAAAGGAGTATTCAGCCATGAAGTTGACTTTGATGTTGATGGGTGGTTCAGCCTTTTGGTTATCGGTATCCTGGGAATCTTCTTCTACAGTGGTGCTCAGACCTTCGAAATCCTCGATATCGCTCACCATACCAATGGTGCTCATGCGATTCCAGAGAGCGTGCAGAACGTGTTCTTCCCATTGCTCTTCATCGGTTTCGGTATCCTCGGTGCGCTGTTCCCATTCCACACATGGTCTCCTGATGGTCACGCAGTGCGCCAACAGCCGTATCTATGTTGCACGCCGGTGTATTGATGAAGCTTGGTGGTTACGGTTGCTTCCGTATCGCCATGTTCCTCTTGCCAGCTGCAACTCACGGATTCTGGATCAAGGTGTTCCTCGTTCTGACTACTATCTCTATCGTATATGGTGCTTTGTCAGCATGTGTACAGACCGACTTGAAGTACATCAACGCTTACTCATCAGTATCTCACTGTGGTATGGTGCTCTTTGCTCTCTGTATGATGACCGAGACAGCCGCTACTGGTGCAATCCTCCAGATGTTGTCTCACGGTTTGATGACCGCCCTCTTCTTCGCCGTTATCGGTATGATTTACCATCAGGCTGGTACACGTGACGTACGTTACCTGGGTGGTTTGATGAAGATTATTCCATTCCTCTCTGTAGGTTATGCAGTAGCTGGTTTGGCAAACCTCGGTTTGCCTGGTTTCTCTGGTTTCGTAGCCGAGATGACCATCTTCGTAGGTGCCTTCCAGAATGCAGATATGTTCCATCGTGTATGTACCATCATTGCATGTACCTCAATCGTAGTAACTGCGGTTTACATTCTGCGTTGTGTTGGTAAGATCCTTTATCAGAAGGTTCCTAATCCTAAGTTGGAGAAGCTTCACGATGCTACCTGGGACGAGCGTATCGCTGTAGCAGGTCTTATCGCCTGCGTTGCTGGTCTCGGTATGTTCCCACTCTGGGCAGAGGAGGTTATCATGGACGCTGTCGGTCCTATCTTTAGTGTAATCATGTAATAAATATCAGAAGAAATGAATTACAGTCAATTTTTAAATATGATTCCAGAAGCTACCCTGATGGTAGTTCTGTTGATCACTTTCATTGCTGACTTCTGCAGTTCCAAGAGCGCAGACCGTAAGTGGTTCAATCCTCTGGTATGTCTCTTGATGGTGGCTCACATCGTCATCAATATCTTCCCAACAGAAGCCACAGAGGCATTTGGCGGCATGTACACAACAGGTCCTGCTGCCGGTGTCTTGAAGACCATCTGGCGCTGGGTACCCTCATTGTGATGGTACAGGCTAAGGAGTGGTTGAGCCGCAAGGACACAGCCTTCAAGGAGGGTGAGTTCTATATGCTGATTATCTCTACCTTGCTCGGTATGAACATGATGGTTAGTGCCAACCACTTCCTCCTGTTCTTCCTCGGCCTCGAAATGCATCTGTGCCAATGGCTTGCTTGGTAGCATTCGATAAGTACCGTCACCATTCTGCCGAGCAGGTGCCAAGTTCGTTTTGACCGCTACTTTCTCTAGCGGTGTAATGATCTACGGTATCTCTCTGCTCTACGCAGCTTGCGGTACTTTGTACTTCGAGGATATGGCTAACGTCATCACTGCGTCTCCATTGACCATCGCCGGTATGGTATTCTTCTTCAGTGGTCTCGGTTTCAAGATTTCCTTGGTTCCTTTCCACTTCTGGACAGCCGATTCATACCAGGGTGCACCAACTACAGTTACAGGTTATCTGTCAGTAGTATCTAAGGGTGCTGCAGCGTTTACTCTCTGCGCTATCCTCATGAAGGTGTTCCAGCCAATGGTAGAGTACTGGACCGTGTTGCTTTACATCGTGATTGTACTTCTATCACTATCGCTAACCTGTTTGCCATCCGTCAGAGCGACCTGAAGCGTTTCATGCATTCTCTTCTATCTCTCAGGCAGGTTACATCATGCTGGCAGTGGTAGCAACTCAGCGATGAGCGTGAGCGCCCTGACTTACTATGTATTGATTTACGTAGTAGCCAACCTGAGCGTCTTCACCATCATCTCATCTATTGAGGAGCACAACAACGGTACAGTTCAGATGGACAGCTACAATGGTTTGTACAAGACCAATCCACGTCTGGCATTCCTGATGACCTTGGCATTGTTCTCATTGGGTGGTATTCCTCCATTCGCCGGTATGTTCTCGAAGTTCTTCGTGTTCATGGCAGCAGTTGGTACACACGACATCCACACCACATTGGGAGCCTGGGCATACGGCGTAGTATTCATCGCGTTGGTAAACACTGTTATCAGTTTGTACTACTACCTGCTCATCGTGAAGGCTATGTTCATCAAGCACAGTGATAATCCGCTTCCTACTTCCAGAGCGCATGCTCAACCAAGTTGGCGCTTGCTATCTGCACCGTAGGTATCGTAGCATTCGGTATTTGCTCATTCGTCTTCGACTGGATTTCAGTTGCAGTGAATGCGTAAATCATCAATAATTTATAAAAATCCCAGCAATCGGTAAAAGATTGCTGGGATTTTTTGTTTTATCTAAAATTTGCAGTACCTTTGCACCCCGAAAGAGGCATGGTGCCTCAAGTAATCAATAATAAATATTAATTAATCAATATAAAAGGATGGATAAGTTACCAATGAATGATGTTCCGATGCTGGTAAGTGCTATCAACTTCCTGCTTCGTGACCACGAGTTTGATACACTCGATGAGATTTGTAATCACTTTAATGTAAATCGCGCTGCCTTAGAGGCGAAAGTGGCTACTCAGGGCTTTGAGTGGTCAGAAGTGCAGCATAAATTCTGGTAAAACCAAAAATTAACAATTATAAACTATTAATTAAAAACAATGAATTCACCTCGACCCTTGTGGAAATCTGTACAAGATTATGTGATGATTGCGATAGGAATGATTTCCTATTGTATCGGATGGAATGTGTTCTTATTGCCGATTAACGTAACGGCAAGTGGATTGCCTGGTGTGGCTAGTATCATCTATTGGGCTACAGGCTGTCCGGTTCAAATTCCTTATTTGATTGCCAATGGCGTCCTGCTGTTGGCGGGTTTAAAAGTCTTGGGACTTAAATTCTGTCTTAAAACCGTCTATGCTGTAGCTATTGTCACTGCATTGACCTCCCTTATCTCTTCGGGCTATATCGTAATACCGGAGTTGCTTCACGACCAGCCATTATGGTCAGCCTTTCTGGGAGCCGTATTCTGCGGCTGCGGTATTGGTTTAGGTTTCTCGGTAGGAGCAGTACGGGTGGTACGGATATCATTGCAGCCATTGTCAACAAGTACCGTGACATATCTCTCGGTAGAGTGATTATGATCTGCGATATCGTCATCATCACTTCCAGTTATCTGGTAGTCCACGACATCGAGAAGATTTTCTATGGTTATGTGGTACTTTGCGTGCAGGGATTCTGCATCGACCAGGTGGTAAACAGTCGCCGCAGGAGTGTGCAGTTCTTCATTATCTCCCAGAAGTATGAGGAGATAGGCAAGCGCATCAATGTAGATGCCGAGCGAGGAGTTACGGTGGTGAATGCCTCAGGTTTCTATTCCGGTCAGGATGTGAAGATGCTGTTCGTGCTTGCCAAGCAGCGCCAGGCACCCATCATCTTCCGCATGATATCAGAGATTGATCCACACGCCTTCGTCAGCCAGAGCGCTGTGATTGCGTATATGGTAATGGATTTGATGAATTCAAATATAAGGCAAAGAAAGAGCACGGAGTTTAATCCGTGCTCTTTTTGTATGAGTAACCTCTTTCCTTCTTTTTTCGCCGTATCAATGGAGTTCTTGATATCCCGGTATAACATCTTACTTACTGTTGGGGAAGCAAATGAGCAAATCCCCCATCCTGCTTTAAAAAGCGGGGTGGGGGATTTGGCCTGTTCAGCAGAATTGTTTCATTTAAATGGTCTGTTCCGCAGCAGAATTCTTTCTATATACAATTTTGTATGGGTTTATCAGTAGTTGCTTGTCGAAAAACAGATCTGTATCTTTTCAGCTTTCCCAAGAAAAAGTTTGTTATCAGGAAACAACACTGATGTTTTATTGAGATAGTCAGGATGTGGCCAGACTCTGATTGCACTAAAGTTGAAGTTTCCTGTCTTCTTCAAGTATTTAAGCACAACAGGAAAACTCACCCGAGATAAATTTCTTTTTCTTTTATCAAGTCCGCACATTTAATAAACTCATCGAACTGGTCAACATTGCCTACCAAATCATATAGCAGAGGCGAATGCTGGTCGTATGTAGTGTGACAAATGATATAACCATTCCGGTTATAAACATTATTCCCCCACCAATGAGCATCACAAATTCTAGTATCCCAAAAATAGTATCCGCTACCTAACCACGGCTGTTTACTACCCTTCTTCAGGATACCATTAGGATATGTAACAGAACAAAAATAGGGACCATGCTGCTCCACTTCCTCATAGTTCTGCCTATCCTCGAGCGTCTGGTATATTTCCGTGGTCTTCATATCATTTATTCTACAATAGTTGTTTTCTCCTTCAAGCTCTCTGTAAGCCCCATAAGATTAACAGTAGGCAAGACTACGGTCTTACATTAGCTTGCAGAGAAAGCGTACTTACAAATGCTCTGATATACGGAAATACGATAGCAAGACAATTTGGGTAGAAGTATTCCGGTATTTCGGAAATCTTAATGCGATCCTCAAAAGAAAACAATGCTACACACGAAACACAGATTACCTCTGTACTTGTTTCCTTACATTCCACCTTAACATCAAATCCAATTCATAGGTTGCCTCCTTCTGATTAAACATACCTCTAGGGTTGAATACGATATTCAACTCTGCCTTACTAGGTATATTGAAATCCAATGACGCCTTTGTAAGTGATATTCTTCTAATTTAAAAGCTGGCTTATTCATCATATTTTATGCTGCAAAAAAATACAGAGCGTCTGCATCTATCCTCTCCATAGCAGAATCTACAGACACGTCAAACTTATGCGTATCCAATTTCTTATCAGAATCAGAATACAACACATCTACACCAAATAGTTCCTTCACATATCTGGCGTACTCAATGACATCGGGACCAATCTCATTGAGATTCTCTACTTCTTTCCAATCATTGTCGAGAACTCCCTTCGGGGTATTCTCGAAATAATCTTTAAGACTTTCAAAAAGATTTCCCATATTTTTCCTTAATTTATTATTTATTATTCTGTTGTTTCTTTGTTATATTGTATTTTTTTCTCCGTTGCAAAGATAGTGATTTTCTGCGATATATCATCTTTTTTATCTTATTAGTTACTTAGTTATACCAATTTTTAACACAAAATATCATAGAAAAGTCATAAAGTGGTGTGTGACGAGTTTAAAACTAGTATTAAACTCGTTTAAACACTTTATATTCCTATAAGCCACAGGTAGTAGCAGTATCTTCTGTTAACTAGCTTGTCCGTAGCGTCGGATATGCCTTCCTCCGTTAGGCGTCCAGGCGGATTTGCAATCCGCCGTCAAACAATGACCTAACCTCTTTATGCTCTGGGGATAACATATTCCCTGCAATCAGACTGTAGCCGGCATATCGATGGGATAGGGGGCAAATCTCCCAGCCCGCAGTTTGCAGGTTGGGGGAATATCAAGGATACCGGAAAGTAAGAAGGTCTATACGCCACCTTTTCATCGTGGCATATAGACCTTGTTGTTTCTCCATGAGGTGCGGTAAAAGTCACTGTATTAAGGACTTATACAACATACTTTTCTTGTTCAGCAGCAAACGCCAGCATATAACTTATCTATTGGAAATATCAAATCCCAATTCTTTCCCCAAACGATATTACCAAACTCTATCTTGAACTTTTTGAATTTGTTTTCATTCAAGTAAGAGTTATATTGCGGATGTGGGTGATTTCTGATAAAGCACCTACATCTATCGTCTTAATGGTATCATCATTAAAGTGTAATTCAACTTTTAATGGCGCCACATATTTTGCAGAAACGATACTTAAATAATCTCCCATAAGCACAGGTTCTGCAGCCTGGCTTATAGGGAAATCTTGTATAATGCTCCTTTAATTTTTATTTGGCATTCAATGATCTAGCGGGAGGAGTCAGCTTTCGTCCGGCTCTCCCAGATATTCAAAGATTACAGCTACCTGTCGGGGCGAAAAATATTGGCAGCCAACCAGGTATCCCTGCTTCTTCAACTCATCCCATAAAGGAATGCAACGCTTGATCCAATCCATCAGATGGCGGCGAGCTGTCGCCTTGCTGGTGGCTTCCGGAAAAAGAGCAAGCCCAATTCCGTCTTGCTATACATACGATTCGATATCTTCATAAGTAAACTTCATCTACGCATGATGATCCTTGAAAAAGCCATCCAAGGCCTTGGCTACATAGGCACCGGTTCTGATCTTTTTATGCTCCACTTCACATTTGTGCAGGTAATAATCCTTGCGGATAAACCAGTCGTTCAGCTCGCCTAGCAGGTCGATAGAAAGTCGGTTGCTCAGCTTGACAGCACAGCTTTCTTCTACTTTGTAGCTGAGTATCAGTCTTATTTTCAGTTTGATGCGGGCTACTACCAACTCTTCTGGAATCTTGCCGCCACCCGTTGTGTCTCCAGTACTTCTGCGGTCGTGAAGCGTAAAGGTGATGTGATCCGGCATGTGGTGATGCTTCTTTTCTCCCTCTTCACGGAAGAAGGCTTGGTAGGTGAGATAGAAGTCGATGATGTGGTGATTGTAGAGGCGCTTCAGGTCTTTGCAGGCAAAGCGGATCGTCTTACGTTCCAGTTCCGACCACGAAGCATAGTAGTCTTTTCTGCCATGCATCAGCGCCATCAGGTTTTCAGGCTTGATCATAGTGTAGCCTTTCATCGCCCAGCAGTTGGAAAGGAGATAGAGCTTGATGCTCGATGCACTTTTGCACTTCTGAACTACATTCAGATCAATCTTGCTGGCACCCTTGCTGAAGCTGTAGAAGAATCGGAGCTGATTGTTGCCGAAGATGAACTTCGCCATCCATCTGCCCTGGCGGTTCTTATATACCTCGCTCTCAAACAGGCAGTCGAAGAGGCGATAACCCGTCTGATTGCCCACCTTGAAAGGCAGTTCGATAGGTTTTCTCGGCATCTGGGTAATCACCTGTCGCAACTGGGCGCAGTGCTTGCCTCCGGTGATGTCCAGCTCGGAGAGCTTCATCTCCACAATGGTGTGACCTGCAGCCAGTTGCTCAGAAGTGAAATAGAATCCGTTGTGGCTCACACGCTTTGGGATGACGTAGTTGACAATCACCTTCTGTGCATGCTTGATGAGCTGCAACATAACTTTTAGTTCCACAATGGAATAATCATTGTGGGAAAGCCCCTGCACTCCTAAGAGTGTGATGATGTCCTTTTCTGCTGGTGCAGAAGGGAAAGGTTCGGCCGATAGGTCGAGTCTGATTTGAACTTAATACTCATTACTATCTTTACTTTAAGATTGTTAGCGACCTGTCCAGAACTGTGGGCGAATCGTAGTTGTTATTATTAAAGACGGCATGGAGTCAAAGTGGGAAAATAATACTGACTGAAGAAAACATTGACCTTAATAATAAGGTAATTGGCGCGCTTCCTCAACTTTATCCAAATTTGCCTACTTCTCTTCCACGCCGTTGTTTCTGAATCGAAACAACAGGCATAGAATGCCCGGTAAGCATTTCAATTTGGATTCTCTAAAAAGGGGGCCAACCCTTTGTACTTAGAGTGTATTATTGAAGTTACTTACAAAAAGCTTTTCCAATACATTGTATCGGGATGAGAAACACGTTCTCTGAGCTTTACGAATGCAAAATTACAACTTTTTTCTGAAACGAACAAATTTTTTCTCAAAAAAAAAAGCAGAAAAATAATCCTCCTCACGCATTACGTATGATGTAGATAGATATAAAACGTATTCATTTCCCCTATATATGTATAATGTATAAGGAGAAAATTTCGCGTAACTTTTTGAACTGCAGAATGTTGTAATGCTAGATGTTGCTTTGGTAGTGGCTGGAATTCTTCCGTTATTCTGTAATTAGCCCTGAGGGTATTCCAAACTTGCTCTGATAGTGGTATTATTTTGCGGATTTGCCCTGATTGTGATATGCTCTCTTTTCAGATGTCCATCGTTTTTATCAGTGATGACAGTCGCTCCTATCAGCGATAGCCCTCGTTCCTATCAGCGATAGCTGCCGCTCCTATCAGCGATACCCATCATTCCTATCAGCGTGGTCTGTCGCTCCTATGAGCGATACTCATCTTTCCTATGAACGACTCTCTTCTTTCCTACGAGCGATTGGCGTGCCTGATAAAAGAGTGCAAAAGTGAACATAAGAAGGCGAAAGAGTGCAGAAGACGACGGAAGCGGACAAAAGTGTGCAGATGCCCCCTCGCCGGTTTCGTAACTTTGCCATTGCATTCGGGAAGAGTCCGATGCACGAACATTCTATCACAATTTAAATTTTTAGTATTATGTCAGTTAGTTACAGTTTGGTAAAGTACGTTCCTAAGTTTGGAAAGAATGCAGGTAAGGGTAAGTTTTATGCCCGTGCCCAGGTGAACGAGAAGACTTCGCTCAAGAAGTTCTCTAAGATGATTGCGATGCAGACCACGTTACCTACGCAGATGTCACCGCAGTATTGGTAAGTGCGGTAGAGAATCTGATACTGGAGCTTCAGCGTGGTAACCAGGTGGAGTTTGGCGACTTGGGCAAGTTCCGTCTGCAGATTGTCAGTGATGGTGCTGACAGTGCCGCTGATTTCAAGAGCGACATTCATATCAAGGGTGTCAACGTCCAGTATGCTCCAGGTCCGGAACTCTATTCTGTATTCCAGAATATGGAGTTTGTACAGGTAGCATCCCGTGCAGTACAGCGTGCCGCATTGAAGGCTGAGAAGGAGGGTGCCAAGACGATCGACATCGAGGAGGCAAAGAAGGCTGCCAGCAAGAAGCAGAATACTTCTGGAGACAGTTCTGCAGGTGGCGATTCTTCTACCGACGGCGAGCATACCTCTGGTGGCAGTACAACGGGTGGCAGTACAACGGGTGGCAGTACAACGGGCGGCAGTACTGATGGTGAAGGCTCTGATGGTGACAATGTAAGTTTGTAGAACCATTGCATCATGGCATCATGGTAAGTATCATTTAATTTTATTCATTTAAATCTTTAAAATCTTTAGCGTATGACAGAAAAGAAGAGACAGACACTGAACGAGGTCATCAAGTTTGTGGTGACAGTATTAACCGCCCTGCTTGGGGCACTGGGTGTATCATCGTGCACCCTATAGAGAGGAGGACGGCTTATGAGAAAGATTGATATGATTGTGGTGCATTGCAGCGGTAGCCGCTGCAATCACCGATACACTCTGGAGCAGTTGCGCCACGACCATGTGGTGGTGAACGGTTGGCGCGACATCGGTTATCATTTTTACATCACCCAGGAAGGTGTGGTTTATCCCTGCCGTCCGGTGGAACGGATGGGTGCTCATGCCTTGGGCTACAATGCTCATTCCATCGGTATCTGCTACGAGGCGGTTTGTCGCCGAGCGGTTGCATTTCTGATACCCGCACGCCAGCCCAGAAGGAGGCGATGAAGCTTCTCATCCTCCGTCTTCACCGTGAGTTTCCGGCCATCAAGACCATTCTGGGTCACCGCGATTTGCCGGGCATGCAGAAAGCCTGTCCCTGCTTCGATGCCACGAAGCTTCAGCCTCTGCTGGCTTCATAGCATCTCATGAAATTCCCCCAACTGTATGTTCTGGCAGGTTGGGGGATTTAGTATTATTTGACCAATAATGATGTTAATTTCATTCAAATATTTGGCGTTATCAAGATTTTGCAGTATATTTGCATCCAAAAGAATTTAAAACTACTTTAGCAACCAGATCTTATTCCAACAAAGATTAAGGATATTGTTAAATTTAAAATAATTAAGGATTATGAGTGAAAGTGAGATTGAGGGCTTTCATTTAATAGTGCAAAAGATAATTGTGAAAAATATCTCTCCCAAAATTTTCCTATTCAAAAAAATATTCGTAACTTAGCAGCGCAAAACGTAAAGCATGTAGGAATATGGCAAAAATGGTAAATTTCTATCCTGTAGGAATACAGACATTCTCGAATATCAGAGAGGGTAATTATCTCTATATTGATAAGACCCAATACATCGTGGATTTTCGAGAGAAAAAAATGAAGTATGTTTTTCTGAGTCGTCCAAGACGATTCGGAAAGTCGCTCTTTGCATCTACCCTCCAGGCCTATTTCGAGGGTAGGAAAGAACTTTTTGAGGGATTGGCCATTGCTGATTATGAGAAGGATTGGGTGAAGCACCCTGTGCTGCATTTCGACCTGAGCGGCGCCAAGCACATGGGAGTGGAGCAGCTGGAAAGATATCTGGCAGATATGCTTGAAGAACAGGAGACTATCTGGGGATATAAGACGCATCAGGTGGACGCTAACCTCCGTTTGAAAGACCTGGTGAAAGAAGCATACAAGCAGACGGGTAAGAAGGTAGTGATTATCATTGATGAATATGATGCCCCTTTGCTGGATGTAGTGCATGAAAAGGAAAATATGAAACCGCTGCGCCTCATCATGCAGAACTTCTATAGTCCCATCAAGATGCTCGACCATACTTGGAGTTTACCTTCATCACGGGTATCACCAAGTTCTCGCAGCTCAGCATCTTCAGCGAACTGAATAACCTCGATAACATCAGTATGTTCGACCAGTATTCGGCTATCTGCGGTATCAGCAAGAAGGAACTTACCACTCAGATGAAACCGGATATAGAGGCATTGGGAGAAGACCTGGGTATGACGTATGAGGAATGTCTGGCAGAGCTGACAAGATTCTATGACGGCTATCATTTCAGCAAGAAATCAGAAGATGTCTTCAACCCGTTCAGTCTGGTAAAGGCGCTGAATGCACGGGATATAGCTCCTTACTGGTTTGGCTCGGGTACGCCGACTTATCTTATCAAGACGCTGCAGAAGTATCACGTCAATGTGATGGATATTGAGAAGAAATCATGTGATGTAGATGACTTTGATGTTTCACCGGAAATGATGACTTCAGCACTTCCGCTGCTCTATCAGAGCGGTTATCTCACCATCAAGAAGTATAACCCGATGTTGCATCGCTACACCTTGGAATATCCTAACAGAGAGGTGAAGATAGGCATGCTCAAGAGTCTTGCACCCAACTATCTCTCGCCAATATCACTGGATAATAACAGTCTGGTAGGTGATTTCCTGGAAATGCTCTATGAGGCAGACGTGAGGGAGCGATGGTGCGCCTGAAGGCTTATCTTGCCAGCATTTCCAACCGATTGAGTAACAAGAGTGAACGGGATTTCCAGACGGTGTTCTATCTTATCTTCAACCTGATGGGAGCACACATGAGGGTAGAGGAGGATAGCGCGATAGGCAGGGCTGATGCCGTGGTGTATATGCCTGATGCCGTATTTGTTTTCGAGTTGAAATATGATGGTTCTGCCGAGGAAGCTATCAGACAGATAGATGAAAAGGGATATCTGATTCCATATTCTGCCGATGGTAAGCGCCTGTTTAAGATTGGCGTAAATTATGACAGCAACCAGCGGACGATAGGTGATTGGATTATCAAGGAATAGGTCACTTGAATCCAACCTTGTTTTGCCATGATGAGATGCTATACAAGATAGATAAGTAATTATACGAAAGAAAAAATCCCCCATCCCGCTTGAGAAAGCAGGATGGGGAATTTAGTATTATTTGACCAATAATGATGTTAATTTCATTCAAATATTTGGCGTTATCAAGATTTTGCAGTATATTTGCATCCAAAAGAATTTAAATGTGAATCAAATGGTTAAGCAATTATTAAATTAGAAAATGTTTTATCATTCTTTTAACTAGAGTCGCCCTTTGCGGCATGGATTTTTAAAACAGATGATTATGAAGCAGGTAGAAGAAAGATACATCAGCTTGCTGACCGACTTCGGTTTCAAGCGAATTTTTGGAACAGCAATGAACAAGGATTTGCTCATTTGCTTCCTCAACAGCTTGTTTAATGGCAGACAGGTTGTGAAGGACGTATCGTATCTGAATCCAGAGCATGTGGGAGATGTATATACCGACCGCAGAGCCATCTTTGATGTATATTGCGAGGGCGAAAACGGCGAGAAGTTCATCGTAGAAATGCAGAATGCCTACCAGACGTATTTCAAGGATCGCGCCCTTTTCTACTCAACCTTCCCTATCCGTGAACAGGCACCAAAGGGGAGTGACTGGGATTTCAAACTCAATCATGTCTATACCGTAGCCCTGCTCAACTTCAGCATGAACGAGGATGCCTTCGACAAGGAGAAAATCCGCCATCATGTGCAGTTGTGCGACACAGCTACCCACAAAGTATTTTACGACAAACTCGAATATATTTATGTAGAGATTTCCAAGTTCAACAAACCCCTGGAAGAACTGGATACGCTCTACGAGAAGTGGCTCTATGCACTGAAGAACCTCTACAAACTTACCCAGCGCCCGAAGGAGCTGTGCGACAAGGTTTTCGACCGCCTCTTCGAGGAAGCCGAGATAGCCAAGTTTACTCCGCAGGAAATGAGGGAGTACGAGACCAGCAAGATGGCATATCGCGACATCAAGAATTCCGTAGACACTGCTAAGCGTGAAGGTATAGCTGAAGGTATGGAAAAGGGCATGAAGGAAGGAATGGAAAAGGGCATGAAGGAAGGAATGGAAAAGGGTATGAAGGAAGGTATGGAAAAGGGTATGAACCAGCGAAGCCTTGAGATTGCCAGGAACATGCTTGCAGATGGCGTTGACATCAATCTGATTATGAAGTATTCCGGTCTTACCCAGGAACAGATAGAAAAATTGAAATAAGATATTATCTTAGAGGTAACAGACAAGAAATCCCCCTATCCAACGAAATGCCGGATACAGTCTGGGGGCTGGGGATAACATATCCTCAGAGCATAAAGAGGTTAGGTCATTTTTGACGCGGATTGCAAATCCGCCGCAACGCCTAACGGAGGAAAGGGCATATCCGGCGCTACGGAATCTGAGCAATTCATAAAAAACGCAATCTCTCACTTTTTCCGTAACTTTTCCCAGAAATCCCTTGCAGATATGAAATAAAGTCGTAACTTTGCGTCCGTTAGGCGTTCCGGCGGATTTGCAATCCGCCGTCAAAAACTGACCTAACCTCTTTATGCTTTGGGGATATTTTATCCCCAGCCCTCAGGCAATAGTCGGCATATCGATGGGATAGGGGGATTACAAATCCCCCGGCTTAATAGGTCGAACCTTTTCTTACGACGGATTGCAAATCCGTCGGAACGTCTAGCGGGAATAATATTTGTTATTACGGCTATTTGCAAGCTATAAAAAAGTGCCGATAGGATTTTCCTATCGCACTTTGAATTATCAGTTAGGATAATATTTCCTGTATTTCCTCCTCTCCGATATTCAATGTCTTGGCTATTCGCTCGTCTTCCATCATATACTTGAAGACGGCATCGTAAAGTGGGTTGGCTACGTATATCATCATATTCTATCCTCCATAATTAATTAAACATATATGCAAAGATACGCTGAATATTTGTAACCTCCAAATTTTAAGCTGTTTTTTTGCTTTGAAGATTACATCCCTCTGTCCTTTTTACAGGAAGAGATCACGCTTAGGCATCTGCGGCATATATTTCTTGCGCAGCTTCTCGAAGAATGCCATGGTGTCGTTGCTGAAGCCATGACCTTCCAGGTGGAGGTGTTGGTGATGAGAATCCAGCACTGACCGTCGGGATATTTCAGAATCAGCGCAGAGGTGCCGGCAAGGGAACCCGTGCGGATCCAAGGGCGGTTGCTCTTCGGAGTATAGTTCCAGCCGATGGAGTACTGATGGTTAGGTTGTTCCTGCGTCATAAACTGCACACTCTTCCTGCTCAGGATATCCTTGACATGAGGCATGCGTCGATGCTCGCAATGAATCTCGACAACTCGGCTGCGAACCGCACCAGGCTCCTGCTCCCGAGAGTCGGGGAAGATCAGTATCGCCATAGCACTTCTCTACCATCCTGCCACTGTTGTTGTACTCATATACCGGAATGCTGCCCTGATGCATGTAATACTTCGTCTCGTTAGGACGGCGGTCCTTGTAATAGGTGCCCGCTATGTGCATGTCGAAACAGCCGGCTGGCTGGAGCACATACTTCTGGATGAAGTTCTCGTATTTCATTCCGCTCTTCTTCTCCACGATCATCGAGAGAATCATATAGCCCAGATTGCTGTAGCATTTGCCCTCGCCCGGCGTATAACCCAGATGACGCTTCAGGAGAATCCTGAGCAGGGTAGGGTGGTCGGGAGGGGTGGTGAGGTGGTTCTGCATCATGATGTAACGGGTGGAGGATACCGGGTCGCCGGCATAGTTGTTGAAACCTGCCTGGTGGCGCAGCAGCTGCTCTACGGTGATGTTGTAGTAGCGCTGGTCCCTGATGCTGTTGTTATAGGTGGTATCGCAGAGGATGCCCTTCTGTCCGAACACCTTGTCGCCCATGTGCAGCTTCTTCATCTCTACGAGCTTCATGATGCCGGCAGCCGTGATGAGCTTGGATACGGATGCAAAGCGCATCAGCATGTTGGGTTCCATACGGATGCCCCTTTCCTTGTCTGCCCATCCGAATCCACGGGCAAAGAGCAGGGAGTCGTTGCGGGTGATGACGAGCTGGGCACCGTTGATTTCCCATCTCTTGAGGTATCTCTCGATGACGGAATCCATCTCCTGGTATGCCTTTCCCTCGGTGAGGGCATTGGTGATGGATCGTTGATATGTACCGTAGGCAGTGAATCTGCAGATTTCTCCTTGTCGGATGAGGTGCAGCGCGATACGCAGCTGTGGGTGGTCCATCCGATGAGGGCTGTAAACGTGAGCAGTATCACGGCTATACGCTTCTTTCTAAGTCTTCTTGCCATTATTGTCTTACTATTCTGTTTGTTTATGCCATGACTAACCGTAGATCCTGGGTCAGTTTGCCGATGGCAGGGTTTTCCTTTATCATATTCTCAAGTATCTCTCGCTTGGAAGGATTCGGGTTACTTCATCCGTTTCTGCAAGACGGTAGTCGAGGGTTACCTGGCTGTTGTTCAAGCCGATTCTGAAGGTCTGCAGGATTCTGCCTTGATCTTGACCACGTCGTCGAGCAGCAGCTTGTTGTCGATGACTACCTCGATATGCGGAAAGTCGGTGATGGTAGGTACGATCGGTTTCATGCGATTGGCAAGTCCGATGAAGTCCTTGATGCCTTGCATTCTCAGACACATGCTGATCCACTGGCCTTCTACCTGTTCCTGGGTGAAAGGCTGGTCGTGGTTGGCGGCAGCTCCGGTTGATGCCGGTGTTTCTTCCTTGAGCTGGTCGATAGGATTGTAGATGCGCTGGCTGTTCTGCTCCGTCTTCTCCAGGTTGGCGAAGCTCATGCCGATGCCTTTCAGCTTTACCTGAGCCGGCGACTTGAGAATGGTCTTTGCCTTCGGCGATGCTGCGGAAGCAGCCTCCTCTGGGCCGTTTTTCTCTGTTGATATAGGCGCAGCAGTAGCTGCAGCGACAGGCTGTGCTCCTGTAATGGGAGCCTTGCTGCCGCTCTCTTGCCCGGCACCTGCACCCTGAGAGGCAGGCTTAAGCTGGGCAACGATTTTCTGAAACAGGGATTTTAGTCTGTGGGGCGTACGCCCCGCACTAGGCACATCCTGGTCTTCCGGCTGGGTAATCTGACCAATCTGTATCAGGGTCAGCTCTACGAGCAGTCGCTTGTTGGAACTCTGTCGGTACTGTACATCGCAGTTGTTCATCAGCTGGAGTGCCTTATATAAGAAAGGTGTTGGGGCCTTCTTTGCCTGCTCCACGTATTTTGCCTTCTGCTCTTCGCTGGTTTCCAGCAGCGGCAGGGTCTGGGTATCCTTCGCCATCATCACGTTGCGTACGTGCTGGGCGAGTCCCTGAATCATGTTTCCGCCGTCGAATCCCTTGCCCAGGATATTGTCGAGCAGCAGCATCATCTGGCTCACCTTGTTCTCCAGGGCGAGGTTCACGAGCTTGAAGTAGTTGTCGCTGTCGAGCACGTTCAGGTCTTCTATCACCTTCTGGTAGGTGATGTTGCCCTGGCAGAAGCTGGCAGCCTGGTCGAAGATGGAGAGGGCATCTCGCATACCTCCGTCTGCCTTCTCGGCGATGACGGCAAGCGCCTGCTCCTCGTATTGGATGCCTTCCTTCTCTGCCACCATCTTGAGGTGGGCGATGGTGTTGGGCACGGTCATACGCTCGAAGTCGTAGATCTGGCATCTACTCAGGATGGTAGGCAGAATCTTGTGCTTCTCGGTGGTGGCGAGGATGAAGATCACGTGCGATGGTGGCTCCTCCAGGGTCTTGAGAAAGGCATTGAAGGCGGCGGCACTGAGCATGTGGACCTCGTCGATGATGAACACCTTGTATTTGCCTACCTGAGGCGGGATGCGGGTCTGCTCCATCAGGGTCTTGATCTGATCGACACCATTGTTGCTGGCGGCATCCAGCTCGAAGATGTTGTAGGAGCGCTGCTCATTGAAAGCCTGGCAGCTCTCGCAGGTATTGCATGCCTCGCCGTCCTCGCGAGGGTGCTCGCAGTTGATTGCCTTGGCAAAGATGCGGGCACAGGTGGTCTTTCCCACACCTCTCGGACCGCAGAAAAGATAAGCGTGGGCAAGCTTGCCACTCTTCACTGCATTCTTCAATGTGGTAGTCAACGCACTCTGTCCAACCACCGAATCAAAGGTCATCGGACGGTATTTTCTAGCCGAAACTATGTATTCTTCCATTCTTTTTTGCTTGAATATACGTTCACTTACATTATTTTTTCTTAATTGTGATGCAAAGATAACAAAAAAATATTATCTTTGCAAACAAATTCGGAAATTAATGAGTCAAAAGTTAAGTATTATATGGAATTATCTCGCTCACTATAAATATCTTATAGTGATAATTGCGGGTGTTTTGATAGTGGGTGTCATAGACGACAATAGCATCCGCCAGCATATCAAGTATCAGATTGAGATAGCCACGCTGCGTTCTGAGATAGAAAAGTACAGAACGGAGTATGACCGGGATCTCCGCATCCTGAAGGAAATGCGCAAGGGACCGGAAGTCTTCGGCAAGATAGCACGCGAACGCTACTTCATGAAGGCTGACAATGAGGATATCTTCGTGCTGAGCACGGACCTGCCCGGTTCGGTGGAAATAGATGAAAACGAGGAGGACAAGGATTCCATCCGGTAACGCTATCTATATGGCGCTTTCTATATATAATAAGGTGTGAACGAACAGAAAAAGAAAGTAAGAAAGATGAAACCGTTGAATAAAATACAGAGTGCTTTGCTTTTGTTGGGCGGCGTGCTGATGGTTGTCGGTGCGTGCAGCTTTGTGCTGAAACAGATTTATCCTTGGCTGGTGGAAACCACGAGCTGGGTGTTCCTTCTGGGCACCGTGCTCTTCAGCGTGATCCAGTCGATGCAGACCTACGAGGCAAGTCGCCTGTCATCCATCGCCTGAAGCGCATCCAGAATGTAGCCAACATCCTCTTTATCTTTGCCGGCATCTCGATGGTGGATACAGTCTATACCTTTACCGAGAAATGGCTGGGCAATCCGCAGCTCTTTTACTCCATCTTCTACGGCAAGTGGATCGTGGTGATGCTGGTGGCATCTATCCTGGAACTCTACACCACCTTCCGCATTTCGCACGAAATGAAGGGGGAGAATGCAAATAAAACATAAATACTTGTAATATTCAATTAAATTGCATCAATTTATTTCGGTACTTCAAGAAATGATTGTACTTTTGTTCACTGAATGTGAATTATAAAGCTTATGAATAAGATATTTTACGCACTTATCACCTTGGTGGCGCTTACCTCATGCGCCAGTAGCTACGATATTTCGGGTACTTCCAACGTGAGTACTGGATGGCCGTATGCTCTACCTTCAAATCTTAAAGAATAACGAATTCAGCAAGATCGACTCCTGTGATGTGGTACATGGACAGTTCCATTTCCAGGGAACGGTAGATTCTGCAAGAATGGCAAATGTATTCATGGACGATGAGCCTGTTCTGCCGCTGGTGCTGGAGGCGGGAAGCATTACCGTGAAACTCGACGATGTACAGCAGGTAGTAAGTGGAACGCCACTCAACGACAAGCTCTTCGGATTCTTCAAGAAATACCAGCAGCTGCAGAGTCAGCAGCGGGAACTGGTGCATAAGCACGACCAGGCCATCATGAATGGAAGCGATATGCAGGCGGTGACTGCCCAACTGAATGCTGAGGCGATGAAACTCTCCGAGCAGGAGGACAAGCTGGTGACTACCTTCATTACCGACAACTTCGAGAATGTCTTGGGACCAGGCGTATTCTTCCTCGTAACCATGGGCAACCAGTATCCGATGCTTTCGCCATGGATAGAGGATATCATGAGCAAGGCTACAGAGCACTTCAAGAGCGATCCATACGTGAAGGATTACTACCAGAAAGCACAGGAAAACCAGGCTATCATGAACGGTACCCACGAATCACAGATGGATCCAGCATGCAGGCTGGACAGATGGAGGTTCCGCAGACCGATCCGAATGCGGCTCCTGCACCAACGCCTAACGAACTGGCGAAGCCAAGCATTCCTGAAGCAAAAGAGTAAATTCAAATTTTAGAAAAAAGAAATACTATGTCTAAAATGTTAATTAAAGGCGGAACTATTGTCAATGAAGGTCGCTCAATTCCTGGGTGATCTTCTTGTCGATGGTGAAGTGATATCTGATATATTTGAAGGCATGGCTCCCCGTGGCATCTACGATGAAGTAGTGGATGCTACGGGGTGTTTCGTTTTGCCGGGTGTCATAGATGACCATGTTCATTTCCGTGAGCCGGGACTTACCCGCAAGGCGGACATCGAGAGTGAGAGCCGTGCGGCTGCCTATGGCGGCGTGACTTCCTATATGGAAATGCCGAATACCGTGCCGCAGACTACCGAACTGCAGGTGTGGAATGACAAGAGAAAGCTGGGCGCAGAGAAGAGTCATGTAAACTACAGCTTCTTCTATGGTGCCACCAATGACAACGTGGATTCCTTTGCCCAGCTGGATATGCACCATGTGCCTGGCATCAAGCTCTTCATGGGTTCCAGCACCGGTAATATGCTGGTGGATAAGATGGAATCGCTGAAGCGCGTCTTCAAGACGGCTAAGGACCTGAACCTGCCGGTGATGACGCACTGCGAGGATACCGGAATCATCAACCGCAACATGGCAGAGGCTAAGGCTCAGTACGGAGAGGATCCTGCCGTGGAGCATCATCCGGAAATCCGCAGCGAAGAGGCATGCTATGAGAGCAGCAAGCTCGCTGTGGAATTAGCCCGCGAGTTTGGTACCCGTCTGCATATCGCCCATGTTACGACAGCCCGGGAGCTGGAGCTCTTCGCCCATCAGAACGGAATGGCGAATGAGCATTCCGGAGATGGCATCCCTCTTTCTCTGATTACCGGAGAGGCGGTGATTGCGCATCTCGTCTTCTCGGATGCCGACTATGCTACGAAGAAGGCACTCATCAAGTGCAATCCTGCCATCAAGACCCTGGCAGACCGTGATGCCTTGCGCAAGCGCTCAACGACGGAACCATTGCCACTATCGGTACCGACCATGCTCCACACGAGTGGAAGGATAAGCAGGGGGATGTGCCAAGCGGCTTCGGGTATGCCGATGGTGCAGTTCTCGCTCGTTTCCATGCTGGAACTTGTAGATGAAGGCGTGCTTACCATCGAACGGATGGTTGAGCTGATGGCACATCAGCCGGCTCTGCTCTTCCGGGTAGCCCAGCGTGGTTTCCTGCGCAAGGGTTATCAGGCAGATATCGTCATCGTGAAGCCTCATTCTCCATGGACCGTTACAAAGGATGTCATCCAGAGCAAGTGCAAGTGGAGTCCGATGGAGGGACATGAATATCAGTGGCAGGTGGAGCAGACCTTCTGCAATGGTCACCTGATCTACAACAAGGGTGCTTTTGATGCTGCTTATCGTGGTGAGGAGTTGACTTATGACAAAAGATAGAATCATTAGGCAATACAGAATATCAGAGCTGGTGCCCTATATCAACTGGCTCTATTTCTATCATACCTGGGGATTGAGCGGAAAGCCACGCTGCGACAAGGAGAAGATGCAGCAGGAAGCGCTGGATATGCTTGCCTCCTGGGAGGACAGGTTTCACTGCCATGCCATCTTCCAGCTCTTCGATGCCAACAGCGATGGGGATGATATCCTGTTCCAGGATCAGCAGCTCCGTTTTCCGATGCTCCGCCAGCAGCATCCTTCTGCTCCGGGCGCACCGAATCTCTGTCTGGCTGATTTCATCCGTCCGCTGGCTCACGGGAGAAAGACCAGATCGGGGTGTTCTGTTCTACGGTAGATGGAGAAATCATGGATGCCTACCGGCACGATGATTATCTCAACATGCTGGCACAGACCCTGAGCGACCGACTGGCAGAGGCTACTGCCGAGAAACTGCACGAAGAGGTAAGAAAGACCTACTGGGGCTATGCACCCGATGAACATCTTACCATCGAACAGCAGCATCGGGAGGAGTATCAGGGCATCCGACCAGCCATCGGCTATCCTTCGCTGCCGGATACGAGTGCAAATTTCCTCATCGACCAGCTTCTCGATATGAAGCTGGTGGGCATCCGACTCACGGAAAGCGGAATGATGACACCCCATGCCAGTGTGTCGGGACTGATGTTCGCCCATCCCATGGCTAGATATTTCGAACTGGGTAAGATTGGGGATGACCAGCTGAGGGATTATGCCCGCCGCAGGGGCGTTCCCGTGGAACTGATGAAAAGGTTCCTGCAGTCGAGCCTGCTGAAATAGAAGGTGAGAAGATGTTGTTAGTAATCAGAAGTTAGAGAAGATAAAAAAGATAGTTTTTAACAATGATAGCTAGATTATTGATTCCCGTGATTGTGCTCACGGTATTGCCCTATCTCTGGATAGACCGGAAATACCTGCATATTCCTAAGGGAAAACGAAAGATACTATATTGGTTGCCTGCTGCCATCGTGATAGGATACACTGCCTATCTCACCCTGGAGCCTGACTTCCTGCCTGCCAATCCGGTGTTCATAGACATCTGGTTTGTCATGATGGCACTGCTGGCTGTTCCGCAGTTTGTCTTTGCCTTCACCAGTTTTGTGGGATGGGAATGTATGAAGCTCTCCCGCCGCTTCAAGGCAAAAAAAGGGGATGGCAGGTTTGGAGGCAGTGTGCATCGGGCACGCAACTGGGGAAAACTGGTAGGAATCATCCTTGCCGTATGGCTTTCTTCAGTTTCATCTATGGCTTTACGATAGGGGTACGACAGTTTCAGGTGAAGCATCTCACGGTCTATGTGCGATCTGCCTGAGGCATTTGAGGGTTACCGCATCGTGCATTTCAGCGATATCCATGTAGGTTCCTATTATGGATGGCGCAGACACATGCCTCAGCGGGATGTAGATAGCATCAATGCCCAGCATCCCGACCTGATCTGCTTTACGGGTGATCTGCAGAATGTGAGACCGGAGGAACTGGTTCCTTTCAAGAAGACATTGAGTGGTCTGAAGGCGAAGGATGGCGTGGTGAGCGTATTGGGCAATCACGATTACACCTATTATATGAATGTGGATGACGAGGCTGAAATCCGCAGGATAGAAGAAAAGGTGCAGCAGACGGAACGGGAGATGGGATGGCATCTGCTGATGAATGAGCACTTTGTGCTGCATCGTGGCAAGGATTCCATCTATGTAGCCGGTACCGAAAACTTCAAGAAGCCTTCGCGTGCAGAGGTGGCACAGGCACTCTATGGTATTCGGAAAGGACAGTTTGTGCTGATGCTCCAGCATATTCCGGAGATGTGGAAAGACATGACGCCTTCGCGTATCAACGAGATATATGGTTCGAAGGACAGCGTGCTGGTAGCTCCGCAGCTTACCCTGAGCGGACATACCCATGCCGGACAGGTTTCTGTTCTCGGCTTGCGCCCGTCTATGTTCTCGACTTTCGATTACGGACTCTATGAGCGCGAGGGATGCCAGCTCTATACCACAGCCGGATTGGGAGGAACCATTCCGATCCGCATCGGGGCAACTCCTGAAATAGTAGTCATCACATTGAAACGAAAATAAGATGACCAAGTCACGATCTTCCAATAATTCATGAAATTGCGATTATGAAATACTTATATCGATTATATCAGCTTTTGATATGTTTGCCGATTCTTGTTCTGGCGAGCATTCTGACCAGTCTTGCTACCGTGATAGGCTGCAGACTGGGCAATGGTCACTTCTGGGATATTATCCCGGCAAGTGGTGGTCTATCCTGTGGATCCGTATCCTTCTGCTGCCGGTGAAGGTAGAGGGTAGGGAACATCTGAAGAAGAATCAGAGTTATGTGTTTGTAGCCAATCATCAGGGTGCTTTCGACATCTTCCTGATCTACGGCTTCCTGGGACGTAACTTCAAGTGGATGATGAAGAAGGGTATCCGCAAGATTCCTCTGGTAGGTTTGGCTTGTGAGTATGCTCATCATATCTTTATCGACAAGAGTGGACCTTCCAAGATCCCGTGCTTCCTATGACAGGGCGCGCGAGGTATTGAAGGAGGGTATGTCGCTGGTGGTATTCCCGGAGGGTGCCCGCAGCTTTACCGGTCACATGGGCGTGTTCCGCGAGGTGCCTTCATGCTTGCCGACGAATTGCAGTTGCCGGTATGTCCGCTTACCATCAATGGCAGTTTCGACGTCAAGCCCCGCATGAAGGATATCTACTGGGCATTCTGGCATCCGCTGAAGCTCACCATCCATGAACCGATTGAGCCGATGGGCAAGGTCCTGAGAATATCAAGAACCAGATGACCAAGAGCTATGATGCATCATGGGTGGACTGGTGAAGGAATATCAGGGATTCGTGGAGAATCCTGACCAATAAATATATTAAATTAGAACATTATGAGTGACAGTATTGTAATCATTCCTACATACAACGAAAAGGAAAATATAGAGAAAATCATCCGTGCCGTTTTTGGCCTGGAGAAGAAATTCGACATCCTTGTTATCGATGACGGTAGTCCGGACGGAACAGCTGCCATTGTTAAGAAGCTGATTGCCGATGAGTTTGCCGACCGTCTCCATATCCTGGAGCGTTCGGGTAAGCTGGGCTTGGCACTGCTTATATCATGGGCTTCAAATGGTCACTGAAGCAGGGTTATGACTTCATCTTCGAAATGGATGCCGACTTCAGCCACGATCCTAATGATCTGCCTCGCCTCTATGCGGCTACCCACGATGAGGCTATGATGTAGCCATCGGTTCCCGTTATGTTTCGGGAGTCAACGTGGTGAACTGGCCTATCGGTCGCGTATTGATGAGCTATTTCGCTTCCAAGTACGTGCGTTTTGTTACCGGTTTTCAGGTACATGATACCACCGCAGGATTCGTCTGCTATCGCCGCAAGGTATTGGAGACCATCAATCTTGATGCCATCCGCTTCAAGGGCTATGGTTTCCAGATTGAGATGAAGTTCACTTCCTATAAGATTGGTTTCAAGATCAAGGAGGTGCCGGTTATCTTTGTGAATCGCCGTGAGGGAGTGAGCAAGATGAGTGGCGGTATCTTTGGAGAGGCTTTCTTCGGCGTGATGAGACTGCGTCTCGATGGATGGTTCAAGAAATATCCGAAATTGAAGTAAAAGTGACTTTACAGGAAATTGCAAAACTATACGGGCGTTCGCCACAGGCGAATGCCCTCTTTGATTTATTGAAGGAGAAGTCGGTTCATTCTGTCTTTCTTCAGGGATTGGTGTGCTCTTCTGCCTCGGTGTTCTTCGGTTCGCTGCAGGCTAAGATGAAGCGCACCGTGCTTTTCGTGCTCAATGATGCAGATGAAGCGGGGTATTTCTATCATGATCTTACGCAGATGCTGGGACAGGAGAGCGCCTTTTTCTTTCCTTCCAGCTACCGACGCGCCATCAAGTATGGTCAGCGGGATGCGGCTAACGAAATCCTGAGAACGGAAGTGCTGGCACGATTGTCGGCTGGCAAGCAAATCTATATAGTTTCTTATCCGGATGCCCTGGCAGAACTCGTGGTTTCCAAGCAGATTCTGGATGAGAGGATTCTCAAACTTGCTGTCGGACAACAGATTGCACAGGTAGATATCGTGCGTCAGTTGCGTGATTTCGGACTTCAGGAGACTGATTACGTCTATGAACCGGGTCAGTTTGCCGTTCGTGGAAGCATCCTCGACGTCTATTCCTACAGTTGCGAATATCCGTTCCGTATCGATTTCTTCGGTGATGAGATTGATACCATCCGCACCTTCAACATCGAAGACCAGCTTTCGAAGGATAAGCGTGATGCCATCGAAATCGTTCCGGAACTTGCTGCCGAACAGAGCGTGAAGCAGTGTTTTCTCCATTTCCTGAATGCGGATGCACTCGTGGTGATGAATGACTATACGCTGCTGCACGACCGCATAGAGCAGATTTACAAGGATGGTTTCTCTACCAGAGTCTTACCGAACAGCTGGAAGGTGCCACCGAGATGGAGGCTGAGAAGATCAGAAGGGAGATGAAGGCTGAGCTGAATCTCGTTTCCGCTTCAGATTTTCAGCATGCGCTGGTTGAGCACGTGCGTATTGAATTCGGTAAGCAGTCTGAGGGTGATGTTGCCAGGAAGCAGGAGCATCTGTTGACAGCCAAGGGTGATAACCAGGCTCTCATCGCTTTTGATATGGCGCCGCAGCCGCTGTTCCACAAGAATTTCAATCTTCTCGCCCAGACTCTTGAAGATTATCAGCTCCAGGGCTATACCTTATATATATTGGCAGACAGCCAGAAGCAGCAGGAACGACTGAAGGATATCTTCGACAGTGAGGAGCTGAAAAGGTATCAGATCCGGTTTACCCCTGTAGAGAAAACCATCCACGAGGGATTCGTGGACCATGAGAAGCATGCCTGCTTCTTTACCGATCACCAGATCTTCGACCGATTCCATAAATACAACCTCCGTTCAGACTCGGCAAGAGCCGGAAAGATGGCGCTCACCATGAAGGAGTTGCAGGAGATGGATTATGGCGACTTCATCGTGCATGTGGATTATGGTATCGGAAAGTTCGGCGGACTGGTGCGTGTGCCTACCGGCGACAGCTATCAGGAGATGATCCGCATCGTGTATAAGAACAACGACAAGGTGGATGTGAGCATCCACTCGCTCTATAAGATCAGTAAATACCGCAGAAGCGATACCGGTGAACCACCACGCCTCTCTACCTGGGAACAGGTGCCTGGGACCGGTTGAAGGAGAAGGCAAAGAAGCGAATCAAGGATATCGCCCGCGACCTGATCAAACTCTATGCGCAACGCCGGCGTGAAAAGGGATTTGCCTATAGTGCCGACAGTTATCTGCAGCATGAGCTGGAGGCTTCATTCCTTTATGAAGATACGCCCGACCAGAGCAAGGCTACGGCTGACGTGAAGAAAGACATGGAAAGCGGTAGGCCGATGGACCGTCTGGTGTGTGGAGATGTGGGATTCGGTAAGACGGAAGTTGCCATCCGTGCTGCCTTCAAGGCGGCTTGCGATGGAAAGCAGGTGGCTGTGCTGGTGCCTACCACGGTGCTTGCCTACCAGCATTACCAGACCTTCAAGCATCGACTGGAGGGACTTCCTGTTTCCCTGGAATATCTGAGCCGTGCCCGTACTGCCAAGGATACCAGGCGTATTCTGGAAGACTGAAGGAGGGCAAGGTGGATATCCTGATTGGTACCCACAAACTGATATCGAAATCTGTACAGTGGCACGACCTGGGACTGCTGATCATTGATGAGGAGCAGAAGTTTGGTGTATCTACCAAGGAAAAGCTTCGCCAGCTGAAGGTGAATGTGGATACCCTTACCATGAGTGCTACTCCGATTCCGAGAACCCTGCAGTTCTCGCTGATGGGAGCCCGCGATATGAGTATCATGCGTACACCGCCACCTAACCGTTATCCTATCCAGACCGAGGTAATCACCTTCGACAAGTCGGTGATTGCCGATGCCATCAATTTTGAGATGAGCCGTAACGGTCAGGTGTTCTTCGTCTGCGACCGTATCGCCAAACTGACCGAGCTGAAATTGCTCATCGAGAAACTGGTGCCAGACTGCCGCGTAGCCATCGGACATGGACAGATGAAGCCGGAGGAACTGGAGAAGATCATCATGGGATTCATCAATTACGACTATGATCTGCTTCTTTCTACTACCATCGTAGAGAACGGAATCGATATTTCCAATGCCAATACCATCATCGTGAATGATGCCCACCGATTCGGATTGAGCGACCTGCATCAGATGAGAGGTAGGGTAGGACGTAGCAACAAGAAGGCTTTCTGCTATCTGATAGCTCCGGCTAAGATCTATCTTTCTCAGGATTCCCGTCGCCGTCTGGAAGCACTGGAAACCTTCAGCGACCTGGGTAGCGGTTTTAATCTGGCTATGCAGGATTTGGATATTCGTGGTGCAGGCAATCTGCTGGGTTCTGAACAGAGTGGATTCATGGAAGACCTGGGTTATGAGACTTATCAGAAGATTCTCTCCCAGGCTGTCACCGAGTTGAAGAACGAGGAGTTCAACGACCTGTATCAGCAGGAGATGGATGAAGGAAAATTGCTCACGGGTGATGACTTCGTGGATGACTGTGCCGTGGAGAGTGATCTGGAGACTATTTCCCAGATACCTACGTGCCTGGTAGTTCTGAGCGAATGCTGCTCTACCGCGAACTCGACCATCTGCAGAGTGAAGAGGAGGTGGCTGAATTCCGTAAGCGAATGATCGACCGTTTCGGTCCGGTTCCTAGGGAGGCGGATGAGCTGATGTGTGTGGTAGGTCTGCGCCGACTGGGCAAGTCGCTGGGTTGTGAGAAGATTATGCTCAAGCAGGGTACCATGCAGCTTCAGTTTGTGAGCAATGTGAACAGTCCGTTCTATCGCAGCGAGATGTTCTCCCGTGTACTCGCTTATGCCACTACCCATATCCAGGATTGTGCCTTGAAGGAAAAGAACAACAAGCGATTCCTTCGCATCCGCGACATAAAGAGTGTGGAACAGGCAAAGAATCTGCTGAGTTTCATTTCTCAGATCAAGGTGAATGACTAGAAGTGAAACTTCTGCAAGTTTTTCAGCGTGAACTGAAATCAATAAAAAAAGCATTGGAATTCTGATTCTCTTATCAGATATTCCGATGCTTTATATTTTTGTATAAGTAAAAGATGATGAATAGCGTTTCACAACGCCTTTGTTTTACTGATGCAAGGTACGAAGAAAATGAAAAACATAGGGGGAATAATTGTTGTTAGTAGGGGCGAAAACTGATAAAAGTACACTTATAAAACATTAAATAATCCTTATACGATAATAATTACTCCTATTTTATGCTCAAAATACATCAAATTCGTTAAAAAAACAGGGAATATTTCTGTATTTCATTTTTTATTTGTACTTTTGTGCCTAGAATTAACAATTTAATAAAAACATATACATGAGACAGAAAAAGTTTATTCTCCAGGAGCAGGATATCCCTACTCAGTGGTACAACATTCAGGCAGATATGCCTAATAAGCCTATGCCACCGTTGAACCCACAGACTCACAAGCCGCTCAGTGCAGACGACTTGTCTCACATCTTTAACAAGGAGTGCTCTAAGCAGGAGCTTGATACCGAGCACGCTTGGATTGACATTCCAGAGGATGTACAGGAAAAGTATGCGTTCTACCGTTCTACACCATTGGTTCGTGCCTACGGATTGGAGGAAGCATTGGGTACTACAGCACATATCTACTTCAAGAATGAAAGTGCAACACCATTGGGTTCACATAAGATCAACTCTGCCATTCCTCAGTGCTACTACTGCAAGCAGGAGGGGGATACCAATGTTACTACAGAGACGGGTGCCGGACAGTGGGGTTGTGCCCTTTCCTATGCTGCCAAGCTCTACGGACTGGAGGCTGCCGTTTATCAGGTAAAGATTACCATGCAGCAGAAGCCATACCGTTCCAGCATCATGCGTACCTTTGGTGCTACCGTTGAGGGTTCTCCTAGTATGAGTACACGCGCCGGTAAGAACATCATTACCCGCGATCCTCATCATCCAGGTTCTCTCGGTACAGCCATTTCTGAGGCTGTAGAGTTGGCTACCACCACTCCTGGCTGTAAATATACCTTGGGTTCTGTTTTGAATCACGTGGCTTTGCATCAGACTGTCATCGGTCTGGAGGCTGAAAAGCAGATGGAGATGGCGGGTGAGTATCCTGACAAGGTGATTGCTTGTTTTGGTGGCGGTAGTAACTTTGGTGGACTTGCTTCCCATTCATGCGTCATAACCTGAAGGGCGAGAAGCATACCGAGTTCATCGCTGCAGAACCAGAGAGCTGTCCTAAGTTGACTCGTGGAAAGTTTGAATATGACTTTGGTGATGAGGCTGGATATACTCCGCTGTTGCCTATGTTTACCTTGGGTCATGACTTCAAGCCAGCCAACATCCATGCAGGTGGTCTCCGTTACCATGGTGCCGGCATGATTATCTCTCAGCTGGTCAAGGATGGTTATATGCATGGTGTAGATGTAGCCCAGACAGAAGCTTTCGAGGCAGGTATGCTCTTTGCCCGTGTAGAGGGTATCATTCCAGCTCCAGAGAGCTGTCATGCCATTGCTGCAACAATCCGTGAGGCAAAGAAGGCTACTGAAGAGGGTAAGAATACCGTGATTCTCTTCTGTCTTTCTGGTCATGGTCTCATTGATATGCCATCATACGAAAGCTATCTCAATGGAGATTTGCATGATTATAGGGTGAGTGATGAGGAAATCAATAAGTTCCTCCAGACTGTACCTCAGGTAGATTAAAGATTAAAAGAAATAAGAAAGCCAGCCTACAGGAATGTAAGCTGGCTTTTGTTTTTGTTTTATGCTTGAAGCCACTCTTCGATGGCCTTTGCGATAACGTCGAAGCTGGTAGTAGGTTCGAAGCGAGCCACCACCTGACCTTTCTTGTTAACGAGGAACTTGGTGAAGTTCCACTTGATGTCTGCGCTTTCCTTGTAGTTAGGATCAGCCTCAGAGAGCATCTTGTCGAGAACAGGGTAGAGCGGATGAGTCTCGTCCCAGCCTGCGAAGCCTTTGCATTCCTTGAGGAATTTGAAGAGAGGAGCGGCATTATCACCATTTACCTTGATCTTCTTGTAGCGCTGAAATTCTGTGCCGTATGTAAGTTTGCAGAACTGATGGATGCTTTCATCAGTACCAGGAGCTTGCTGACCAAACTGATTGCATGGGAAGTCGAGTATCTCGAAGCCTTGCTGGTGGTATGTCTCATAGAGCTTTTCCAGCTCCTCATACTGAGGAGTAAAGCCACACTTGGTAGCTGTGTTAACGATGAGCAGTACTTCGTTAGCGTACTCTTTGAGGGAAACTTCCTTTCCCTTTCTGTCCTTAACGGAGAATTCGTAAACGGTTCTCATTTTTAATTTGTATCTAATTTTATGTTTATTTCTATCCCTTTTTCTTCGACTTAGGAGAAGTTCCTTTATCGCCGAATCATTATCATTGTGCAAAGGTACTATTTTTCTTTTAGAAATAGTAAATAGTTTGCATAAATTTTCTAAAAAAATAGCCTGAGTTATCATTTGTAAGGTGCATAGGGGGGGATAAAGGTGGTTGGGTGAAATAAAAAGAGTCCGGGAATTTCACAATCCCCGGACTCTTTCGTCTTCTTTCCTAACTCAAAATATAAAATAGGAGAGAAGCCTTACGATTAATCTATCATTAACTTTTCTAAGAACTTGGTGCAAAGATACACATTTTTTCTTTAAGTTGTATCATTAACAATATTAATTTTTATGTATTTCGTCTTAAAAAGTATTAAATGCCCTGTTTTTGTTCTCTTCTGCCATTTTTTTGCGCTTTATACGCTTTTTTTTTACCGAATAAACACAAAAATAGGCAGAACAAAAAGTTCTGCCTATTCTATAGATTTATAGAAGACAATTTCCAGTCTTTTATTCCTTGGTTCGTTCGCGATATTCGCTAGGAACAATACCCAGTTCTTTCTTGAATACCTTGGAGAAGTACTTAGGGTCGCTGAATCCTACTTCGAAAGCGATGCTGGTAAGCGGATCATTGGTCTGCTGCAGCAATTCGCAGGCTCTCATGATTCGGATATGGCGCACGAAGTCGATTGGTGTCATGCCTACAGCCTGCTTGATTTTGTTGTAGAGTACACTTCGACTCATACCGATGGCATCTGCGATGTCGTCTATCTTCAGGTCTGGACTGCCCATATTGTCGGTCACGTACTTCAGAATCCTACCCATGGTCTTGTCGTTGATCTGACTTTCCATGAATGCATAGCTCTTCAGTTCCGACTTTTTCTCCTCAGCCATTCTTTCCTTTTCCTGGATATCGAAGTTCAGCTCACTGAGCGTCTTTCTTGGCTCTGTAGCTGGTTGGAAGATTTCTGCTGCTTCGGCATTTCCTGAATTTTCATTCTTTCCAGCATATCCAACTTTTCCGTTCTGCTTCATCATCTTGGCTATGTCTGTCTGCGTAGCCTTGCGTTTGTTGATGGCAGCCTCGATACGTCCTATCAGGTAGGAGGTAGAGAATGGTTTCGTAAGATAGCCATCCACTCCCTGTTCGAATCCCTTCAACTGGTCTTCCACACTGCTTTTGCCGAGAGGATGATGATAGGTAAATGCGAGATGGTACGGTCTTGCTTGATTTCACGTATCATCGTGATACCATCCATCACAGGCATGGTTACATCGGTGAGGATAAAGTCTGGCATCTCTGTACGAGCCTTATAGAGACCCACCTTACCGTTTTCTGCCAGGAGCACATTGTACTTTTCTTCGAGTACGCTGTTGAGATATAGGCGCAGGTCGGAGTTGTCTTCCACAACAAGAATGGTTGAGGTTCTTGCTTGGTTTGTTAGAGGCTGTACCCTTCTGGTTTTCCTCCTCTTCGTGCTTTGCCTTTTCTTTT
>ENA-OQCS01000077-OQCS01000077.1-human-gut-metagenome-genome-assembly--contig:-NODE-77-length-43234-cov-9.032988_pt1 | contig 43234 bp, 48 predicted proteins | sample MGYA00242757_ERZ504575 | MGnify/ENA primary metagenome ERZ504575 (study PRJEB26092, sample SAMD00036297) | human gut metagenome | host: Homo sapiens | study: EMG produced TPA metagenomics assembly of... | reverse complement strand
GAGCGAGAACACCAACCTGGCCATCCTCGTCTCCCACAACTTCACCGAACCCTTCAACCAGCCCATCGCCTACGCCCAGAAGGTGGGGTGAGCTGACCAACATGCTGGGCGCAGGCCACATCATGGTGCAGCGCTACGGCGACATTCTGGACGGCAAGCGCACCTGGCCCAAGGAGCTGGCGCAATCCAACGTCAAGCCCACCCTGAAGGATGCCGTGGCCGGTGATATCACCGCCGCCATGCCTTACCGCGCCATGACCAACATCATCGAGTTCATCAAGATGCTGGATATGGTCGTGCCCGGCTTTGCCGCCAACGAGACTCTGCTTTACAGCCCTGAGCTGAAGTTCTACTCCAACAAGGTCAAGATGGACGAGAACCTCGACACCAACATCCGGGGCCTGCACTGCCTGGGTGACTCCTCCGGCTGGACCCGCGGCTGATGATGGCCTCTGTCATGGGCGTGCTCATGGGCCGGAAGCTGGCCGAAAAGGAAGGGTGCTGATCGCACCTTCCCGCCCCTCAAAACGCAAAAAGGACTGCTCCAGCGGAGCAGTCCTTTTTGCACTTTCAGCACCCTGCACAAAAAAACCGCTGGATCCATTACGCCGCCCCCAACACACAGGCCGGTTTTGATGCACCCAGCATCAGGAAATCCCGTTTTATTTTGGAATGATCTGTATTTTCTTGCCAGATTCAATTGATTTTTCACCAAAAAAATCGGTATACTATTCCCAGAGTACTGTGCGTTGTGCCCAATGCACACGCGCACAGGGAGGTATTGCTATGCACGATTCCCCGGGAAGCGTCGTCACCCAGCTGTGCTCCGGCTCCAGCTTTACAGCGCCGAACGGCGCATTGCGGACTGCATTCTTGCAGATGTAAAGTGGGCCTCGGTCGCCACCTCTGCGGAGCTTGCAAAGGCCAGCCACTCGTCCGAAGCCACGGTCACCCGGCTGTGCCACAAGCTCGGCTATGCAAATTATCGCAAATTCCAACTGGAGCTTGCGCGGGATGTGCTGGAGCAGCAGGAAACGGAGGCCCGCAAAAGGCCCCCAAATGACCCGCTGCATCAGGCCCTGCTCGATCTTCAGAACAACCGTCAGGAGGAGGTTCAGGCCACCATTCAGGCCTTGAACCTTGCCCAGCTGAGAAAAGTGCTGTCCATTCTGCGGGCGGCAGAGATCATTGAGATCGAAGCAACGGCAGCAGCCTGCCCGTTGCCATGGATGCCTCACTCAAGCTGGGCAGTCTGGGCAAGCGCTGCATGATCAGCCCGGTGCCAGAAAAGGCACGGTCTTTCGCCTCGGCACTGACCCCAAAAGATGCCCTGCTGCTCATTTCCAGCGCAGCCGCTGCGAGGCGCTGGAGACGGCCGCCCGTGCCGCCAAGAAGAACGGCACACCGGTCATCCTCATCACCTGCGACAAGCGCTCGGCGCTGGCAGGCCACGCCAGCTATACCCTGTTGGCCTCCAACCGTATCCAGCGCATTGCCAGCGATATGCTGCCGTCCCAGCTTTCGGCAGCGCTGGTGGTGGAGGCGCTCTACTACCTGCTGGTGGGCAATTTCGATCTGAATTAAGCGCAAAAAAAAAAGTCCCGACCGTTCTGGTCGGGACTTTTTGCTGTGTTTAAGCGATCATGCGTTAAAAACGTACTTGTCCATGCGGTGGAACGCCTCCTCGATGCGGGAACGGGGAGAAGCCAGATTCATGCGCAGGTGCAGGGGCCAAAGAACATGGTGCCGTCCTGGATGGCAGCGCCCACATCCCAGCAGGCGTGCTCCACATCCTCAATGGTCTTGCCGTGGGCCTTGCACCAGTCGGTGCAGTCCACGAACAGCATGTAGGTGCCTGCGGCTTGGAGACGGTCACGCCCTCGAAATGCTTCTCAATGTAATCGCAGGCAAAGTCGATGTTGCCGGTCAGCACCTCGCAGAGCTCGTCGGTCCACTCGTAGCCCTCGGGCTTGTAAGCACCGATCAGGGCGTGCATGGAGAGAACGTTCATCATGTTGTAGTGGCTCAGGCTGGACTCTTTTCCATGCGGTCACGCCACCAGCTGTTGTAAACGATATGGTAGCTGCCCACCAGACCAGCCAGATTGAAGGTCTTGGAGGGGGCATAGAAAGCGGCGGTGCGCTGGCGGGCATCCTCGCTCACAGACTGGGTGGGGATGTGCTTGTTTCCGCTCAGGATAATGTCCGACCAGATCTCATCGGAGACCACATACACATCGTACTTCTTGTACAGCTCCATGGCCTTTTCCAGCTCCCAGCGCTCCCACACACGGCCGCAGGGGTTGTGGGGGTTGCACATGATGGCGGCATGGATCTTTTCCTCTTTCAGGTGCTTTTCCATGTCCTCAAAGTCCATCCGCCACACGCCGTTCTCATCCTTGACCAGCGGGCTGTGGACAGCCTCGTAGCCGTTGTTCTTCAGGCTCATGGTGAAGCCGATGTAGGTGGGGCTGTGGATCAGGATCTTGTCGCCCTTGGAGCAGACGCAGTTCAGGCGCTGATCACGCCGCCCAGCACGCCGTTCTCGTAGCCGATGCACTCCTTGGTCAGGCCCTGCACGCCGTTGCGCTTTGCCTGCCACCGGATGATGGAATCGAAGTATTCATCGGTGGGGTTGAAGTAGCCAAACGCAGGGTGGTTGGTGCGCTCGATGATGGCTTCCTGGATGGTGGGCACGGTGGGGAAGTTCATATCGGCCACCCACATGGGGATGGCATCAAAGCCCTCCTTGGGGGCGGCGGGGGCAAAGCCGGTGCCAAGGCCATCCACTGCAATGGCATCCTTGCCGTGGCGGTCCATGATGGAAGTGAAATCGTATTTCATAGCGGTGCTCCTTCTCTCAAAATTTTTATCTGGCCCCACTTTAACACACTTTGCCGCCGGGTGCAAGCAGCCAGCACGTTTCCCCGGATATCGTGCGGAAAAATCACGAATTTTTACGGTAATTGCACGCAAAAAGCCGGTCGGCATACGCCGACCGGCTTTTATTGGTATTGACTTTCCGGATCAGCCAGCATCTCGTGAGCGGTCTTGCAGATGGTCGCTGCATCCAGACCGTACAGCTTGAGCAGGTCCCATGCGGGGCCGGAGCAGCCGAACTTGTCCTGCACGCCCACGCGGCGGACAGGAGTAGGCAGCTTCTCGCTCAGGACGGCGCAGACGGCCTCGCCCAGACCGCCGATGACACTGTGCTCCTCGGCGGTGATGACCTTACCGCACTCCTTGGCGGCCTTGAGGACAATTTCCTCGTCCAGAGGCTTGATGGTGTGGATGTTGATGACCCGGGCGTGGATGCCCTCGCAGCCAGCTGCTCGGCAGCCAGGCGAGCCTCGTTGACCATCAGACCGGTGGCGATGATGGCAAGTGTCGCTGCCTCGGTGATCTGCTCGCCCTTGCCCAGCTCAAGTGTAGGTGGCCTCATCGTGGAACACAGGCACAGCCAGACGGCCGAAGCGCAGGTAAACAGGCCCTGCATGGCGTAAGCGGCACGCACAGCGGCGCGGGCCTCCACATCGTCTGCGGGGCAGATCACGGTCATGCCGGGCAGGCTGCGCATCAGGCAAAGTCCTCGCAGCACTGGTGGGAAGCACCGTCCTCGCCCACAGAGATGCCGCCGTGGGTGGCACCGATCTTGACGTTCAGGCGGGGTAGGCGATCGAGTTGCGGATCTGCTCAAAGGCACGGCCTGCGGCAAACATGGCAAAGCTGGAAACAAAGAACATAACCCATGGTGGCCAGACCTGCGGCCACGCCCATCATGTTGCCTCGGCAATGCCGCAGTCGAAGTGACGGTCCGGGTACGCCTTGCGGAACATGCCGGTCTTGGTGGCGGCAGCCAGGTCAGCGTCCAGCACCACCAGGTCGTCGTGGCCCTCAGCGGCCAGCTCCTTCAGGGTGTTGCCGTAGCTTTCACGGGTAGCGATCTTTTTCACGTCTGCATCTTACTTCTCCTCCTGTTCCAGCGCGGCGTAGGCGGCGTTCAGTTCTTCCATAGCGACCTTGTATTCGTCGTCGTTGGGGCCCTTGCCGTGCCAGTCCACGGAGTTGCTCATAAAGGAAACGCCCTTGCCCTTGGTGGTGTCCATGATGATGCAGGTGGGCTTGTCGTTCTCGGCATGGAAAGCCTGGATGGCGGCCTGGCATGCAGATATTGTTTTGCAGAAGAAGGAGAGTATCACGGAAGACGTGCGCTGATGTCTTTTGAGGTAGGAAAAAAAGCGTTGGATTTCCTGATCGCTAATTCCGGCTCCAGAAAGAATCTGGAAGTGGATTTCTTTGGCGGCGAGCTCTTATGAACTGGCAGGTTGTAAAGGATCTTGTGAAATATGGAAGAGAACAGGAGAAACTTCATAACAAAAAATTCCGCTTCACACTGACAACCAACGGCGTTCTTTTAAATGATGAGGTGATGGAATTCTGCAATAAGGAAATGGGAAATGTTGTCTTAAGCGTGGACGGTAGAAAAGAAGTTCATGACTACATGCGCCCGTTCCGTAAGGGTGCAGGAAGCTATGATCTGATCATGCCGAAATTTGAGAAATTTGCGGAATCCAGAAATCAGGACAAGTATTATGTAAGAGGAACCTTTACTCATCATAATCTTGATTTCTCTCAGGATGTTCTGCATCTGGCAGATCTTGGCTTCAAGCAGATTTCTGTTGAGCCGGTCGTGGCAGCAGATACAGAAGAGTATGCGATCCGTGAGGAGGATATCCCACAGATCCTGGAACAGTATGATATTCTTGCAAAAGAAATGATCAAAAGAGAAAAAGAGGGAAAAGGATTCAACTTCCTCCACTTTATGATAGACCTTACCGGTGGTCCGTGTGTATACAAACGACTTTCCGGATGCGGCTCAGGAACCGAGTACCTGGCTGTTACTCCGTGGGGAGATTTTTATCCATGTCACCAGTTTGTGGGTGAGGAACAGTACCTTATGGGTAATGTAGACGAGGGAATCACAAAGCCTGAAATCGTAAAAGACTTTGGAAGATGTAACGTCTATACGAAACCGGACTGTAAAGACTGTTTTGCCAGATTCTACTGCAGCGGCGGCTGTGCGGCAAATGGTTACCATTTCGGCGGGGATATCCGGGGGAATTATAAGATCGGATGCGAACTCCAGAGGAAGCGTGTGGAGTGCGCTATCATGATAAAAGCCGCTTTGGCGGAATAAGAGAGGAAAAAGAAAATGAAGAAAAGTAGAGGAATTGCAGTGCTGCTTCTGACAGCAATTGTCACAGTATTCTTCTGCTATGTGGCTGCGGTAGGCATTGGTCCTACAGGAACAGGTTCGGCTAAGAATATCAACACCGGACTTGATCTTGCCGGCGGTGTCAGCATCACATACCAGGCTAAGGACAGCAATCCGAGCAAGGAAGACATGTCCGATACTGTTTACAAGATGCAGCAGCGTGTTTCTCAGTACAGTACTGAGGCACAGGCATATCAGGAAGGTTCCAACCGTATCACCATTGAGATTCCAGGAGTATCAGATGCAAATGCGATCCTGGAAGAACTTGGAAAGCCAGGTTCTCTGTATTTTATCGATCAGACAGATGCAGATGGAAACCAGAATTTTACAACAGGAAACAGTGAGAGTGGATATGTTCTTGCAAGAAGTATTGAGGATATCCAGAAAGCCGGATCTGTTGTACTGGAAGGTACAGACGTTGCAGATGCTGAGGGAGGTGCTTATCAGGATTCATCCACAAGCTCCCAGAAATATGCAGTCAGTCTGACTCTTACAAAGAATGGAAAAACCAAATTTGCGGAAGCTACCAAGGCAAATGTTGGAAAGCAGATCGCAATCGTATATGACAATCAGGTTTTAAGCGCTCCGAATGTAAATGAGGAGATTTCCGGCGGAAAAGCTCAGATCACCGGAATGGCAAGTACAGAAGAGGCACAGAATCTTGCTTCTTACATAAGAATCGGTTCCTTAAGTCTTGAGCTTACCGAGCTTCGTTCCAGCGTAGTTGCTGCACAGCTTGGTGAAGAAGCCATCGCAACAAGTGTAAAAGCCGGAGCGATCGGTCTTGTGATCGTTATGCTGATCATGATCATCGCATACCGTATCCCAGGTCTGGTTGCATCTGTTGCACTGGTTCTTTATACAACCTTAATGCTGATCACACTGAATGCCTTTGATATCACCCTTACGCTTCCGGGTATTGCAGGTATCATCCTGGGCATTGGTATGGCAGTGGATGCCAATGTTATCATCTACGCCAGAATCCGTGAGGAGATCGCGGCAGGCCTTTCTGTCCATGCAGCGATCAAAAGTGGATTCGGCAAAGCGTTTTCCGCTATTTTTGATGGAAACATCACAACACTGATCGCGGCTTGTGTGCTGATGTGGCTTGGCTCCGGTTCTGTTAAGGGATTTGCCTACACGCTGGCAATGGGTATCGTGATCTCCATGTTTACAGCACTGGTTATATCCAGGCTTGTTATTAATGCGGTATACGCAATTGGTGTTCGTGACCCGAAATTCTATGCATTGCCAAGGAACGTAAGGTTGTGGATTTCGTTGGAAAGAGAAAAATCTTCTTTGCTGTTTCCATTATCCTGATCCTTTGCGGACCTGTAGGAATGCTGGTCCACAGTAATGTGATCGGTGACAAAGCCATGAATTACAGTCTGGAGTTTTCCGGCGGTACTTCTACTAATGTAACCTTCAATAAAGAGATGGATATCAAGGAGATCGATTCCGAGGTAACACCGGTTGTTGAGGCAGTGACAGGTGATAAGAATGTACAGCCGACCAAGGTGCAGGGAACCAATCAGGTAGTGATCAAAACACGTTCTCTGGATCTTAAGGAACGAGAAGCACTGAATAAGGCATTAGAGGAAAATTTTGATGTAGATACAAGTCTGATCACATCGGAGAATATTTCAGCTACTGTCAGCAATGAGATGAGAAGAGACGCTATCGTAGCGGTTATCGTAGCTGCGATCTTCATGCTTCTTTACATCTGGTTCCGTTTCAAGGATATCCGCTTTGCAAGCAGTGCAGTACTTGCACTTCTTCATGATGTCCTGGTCGTACTTGCGTTTTATGTTATTTCCAGAACATCTGTGGGAAATACATTTATTGCGTGTATGCTGACGATCGTAGGTTATTCCATCAATGCTACTATTGTCATCTTCGACCGTATCCGTGAGAATATGAGAGGCAGAAAGAAAGTTGAGGATGAGAAACTGAAAGAGATCGTAAATACCAGTGTTACAGAAACTCTGACACGAAGCATTTACACATCCCTGACAACATTTGTAATGGTTGCAATTCTTTATGTAATGGGTGTTTCCTCAATTAAAGAATTTGCAGCACCGCTGATGGTAGGTATCATCGGTGGAGCATATTCTTCTGTATGCATCACTGGTGCTCTGTGGTACACCATGAAAACATTCAGAAAAAATCGTGTTGCAGCACCGGCAGCTGCAGCAGCTTCCGCAAAGATTTCTTCCGAGAAATCTGAGAAAAAGGTAAAACAGCCATCCGGACAGCAGACAGCTCAGCAGCAGCCGAAGAAGAAAAACCGTAAAAGAGTTGCCGAGCGCCTTGCAGCGCAGGAGGCAGCAACGCAGCAGAATGATGAGGAGAAATCTGAATAAAATTGCTGAATAACAGAAACGTTCCGTACCGGGAAAGAATATTTCCTGGCGGAACGTTTTTTTTGTGTGGCATAAAAAACTTGCAGCTATGCAGGAGTATGAGTTACAATACGGTTATTGTGTTGCTTTGAAGAAAGAAAGCGGCAAAGCATCAAGGAGGAAACAACATGGAACGATGGGTTGTTGCTGCAAAACGGGCGGACTTTGCGGCAATTGGAAAAGAGTTCGGAATTGATCCGGTGATCGCCAGACTGATCCGAAACCGGGATGTACAGGACAGGGATGAAATTCGCAGATATCTTTATGGAAAGGTGGACGAACTGGCTTCTCCACATTTGATGAAAGATGTGGATAAGGCAGTGGAGATCCTGCGGAATAAAATAAAGGAAAAAAAACGCATCCGTATTATAGGCGATTATGACATTGATGGGGTAGTATCGACCTTCATTCTGATCAAAGGACTGAAGCGTGCAGGAGCTCTGGCAGATACATATATTCCGGACCGTGTGGCGGACGGATATGGAATCCATGAGCACCTGATCGAAAGAGCAGTGAATGATGGGATTGACGTAATTGTTACCTGTGATAATGGAATTGCGGCGTACAATGAAATCACTATGGCTAAAGAGAAGGGAATGACGGTGATAATAACCGATCATCATGAAATTCCCTATAAAGAAACGGAAGATGGAAGAGAACTGATCCTTCCGCCGGCTGATGCCATTGTAAATCCAAAACAGCCGGACTGTAATTATCCGGAGAAAAGATTGTGCGGAGCAGTTGTTGCGTTGAAACTGGTGACAGCTCTCTATGAGGCATGCGGGATTCCGGAAAAAGAGCTGGAAGATTTTCTGGAATTAGGAGCATTGCCACGGTGGGAGACGTGATGGATCTTCAGGGTGAAAACCGCATCCTTGTAAAGGAAGGCCTGAAACGACTTTCCCACACTTCTAACAAAGGTCTCCGTGAACTGATCCGTGCCAATGGCCTGGAGGATGGGCCGATCACTGCCTATCATGTAGGGTTTGTGCTGGGACCATGTATCAATGCCAGTGGAAGACTGGATACCGCTGCACGTTCCCTGAAACTGCTCTGTGCGGAGACGGAAGATGAAGCAGCAAAACTTGCCGGTGATCTGACTGCGTTGAATCAAAGCAGAAAAGCTCTCACAGAAGAGGGAAAGGAAGCAGCGATCCGTATTGTGGAAGAGACAGAAATCGGACAGGACAGGTTCTTGTGATCTATTTACCGGACTGTCACGAAAGCCTGGCCGGAATTATTGCGGGACGCATCCGGGAAAAGTACAATAAACCGGTCTTTGTACTGACAAAAGGTGAAACAATGGTGAAAGGTAGCGGACGTTCCATAGAAAGCTATTCCATGTTTGAGGAACTGGTAAAATGCGGAGATCTGATGGAACAGTATGGTGGTCATCCCATGGCGGCAGGATTATCCATTAAAGAAGAAAATGTGGAAGAGTTCCGCAGACGGTTAAACGAAAACTGTACTCTGACAGAAAAGGATCTGGCTCCAAAGATCCTGATCGATGTGCCAATGCCGGTTTCCTATATAAATAAGGAACTTGTGGAAGAGATATCCCTGCTGGAGCCTTTTGGAAAGGGAAATACCAAACCGATTTTTGCACAGAAGGGACTTCGGGTTTTAAGCAGCCGTATTCTTGGCAAAAATAGGAATGTGGCAAAGCTTCAGCTGTCAGACAGTACCGGCTGTGTAGTGGAAGCAGTATATTTTGGAGAAGCAGATGAATTTGTTGATAGAATAAAAAACTGTGGAAGTATTGCGGTCACATATTATCCTGAGATCAACCGTTATCAGGGAAGAGAGACCTTACAGATCGTAATCCGAAATTATATTACAGAATAACAGGAGAAGGTATCACTAAAATGCAGATCCTGACAGCGAGTAATTGACTGTAAAACAGGAAAGAAGGCTCTATACTGGGCAATATGCAGTCCAGGGCCTGTCGTAATTCCGCGAGTTCTGTCGGGTTGCACATTGATTCCCTACAGAAAAAGTGCTATACTATCTAACATCTGATTGACAAATTAAACCATTGGAGGTTATTATGAAAAAAATAGAAGAATATGTAAGAAGTATCCCGGACTTTCCAGAGCCAGGATTATTTTCCGTGACGTTACCAGCGTCCTTCAGGATGCGGATGGATTACAGCTTGCCATTGATTCTATGCAGGATTGTCTGGAGGGTGAGGAGTTCGATGTGATCACAGGTCTTGAATCCAGAGGCTTTATCTTTGGTATGCCGATCGCATATAATCTTCACAAACCCTTTGTTCTGGTCCGCAAAGCAGGAAAACTTCCATGTGAGACCGTTTCCAGAACCTATGATCTGGAGTATGGAAGTGCAACTATCGAGATGCATAAGGATTCCATCAAGCCGGGACAGAAGGTTGTTATTGTGGATGACCTGATCGCTACGGGCGGAAGTGTGGAAGCAGCCATCAAGCTTGTGGAGGAGCTTGGCGGCGAGGTTGTCAAGGTGGTTTTCCTTATGGAGCTTGCAGGTCTGAAGGGACGTGAGCGTCTCAAAGGTTATAATGTGGCATCTGTGATCTGTTACGACGGAAAATAATTTTTTGTCGGTGGAAGGGGATGTGAACTGTTGTAGTCATACGGCAGTATGAAATTGTGCACAGGCAGGTGGGATTTAATGGCAGAGACAAAAAATACGGAAAAACAAAACATTGAGATACAGAAGGAAGAAGAAAAAAGAGAGTCTGTCCGGAAGGCAGATGCGGCGGTGAAATCCATGCATGATTTTACAAGCCCTGAGGTTCTTTATCAGGAGCTGATAAAAAGTGTGAAGAAATATCATCCGTCTACAGATATTTCCATGATCGAAAAGGCCTATAAAGTGGCCAGTGAGGCACATAAGGATCAGAAACGTAAATCCGGTGAACCTTATATCATTCATCCTCTCTGTGTTGCGATCATCCTTGCGGATCTTGAGCTGGATAAGGAAACCATAGTGGCAGGCCTTCTTCATGATGCGGTAGAAGATACTTGGATGACGTATGAAGAAGTAGAAAAGGAATTTGGTTCTGAAGTAGCGCTTCTGGTAGATGGTGTTACCAAGCTGGGACAGCTGTCCTATTCCAAGGACAAGGTAGAGGTTCAGGCTGAGAATTTAAGAAAGATGTTCCTTGCAATGGCTAAGGATATCCGCGTCATCCTGATCAAGCTTGCGGACCGTCTTCATAATATGCGTACCCTGCAGTATATGAGACCGGAGAAACAGCAGGAGAAAGCAAGAGAAACCATGGATATCTATGCTCCCATCGCGATGCGGCTTGGTATTTCCAAGATCAAGGTGGAACTGGATGATCTTTCTCTTAAGTATCTGAAGCCGGATGTTTACTATGATCTGGTAGAAAAGGTTGCTCTTCGCAAAAGCGCCCGTGAGGAATTTGTTAATTCTATCGTGAAACAGGTAAAGCAGCATATGGAGGATGCCAATATCAGGCACAGGTGGATGGCCGCGTGAAGCATTTCTTCAGCATCTATAAGAAGATGGTCAATCAGGATAAAACCATTGATCAGATTTATGACCTGTTTGCCGTACGTATCATTGTAGATACTGTGAAGGACTGTTATGCAGCTCTTGGTGTTATCCATGAGATGTATAAGCCGATCCCCGGCAGATTTAAAGATTATATCGCAATGCCGAAGGCCAATATGTATCAGTCTCTGCATACAACGCTTATTGGTCCTAACGGACAGCCTTTCGAAATCCAGATCCGTACATTTGAAATGCATAAAACCGCAGAATACGGTATTGCAGCTCATTGGAAATATAAGGAAACTTCCGATGGTAAGAAACCTGGAAAGAGTGAGGAAGAGAAGCTGAACTGCTGCGCCAGATCCTGGAGTGGCAGCGCGACATGTCCGATAACCGGGAGTTCATGAGTCTTCTGAAAAATGATCTGGATCTTTTTGCGGACAGTGTTTACTGTTTCACTCCCCAGGGAGATGTAAAAACACTTCCCAATGGTTCTACACCTATTGATTTTGCATACAGCGTGCACAGTGCAGTAGGAAACAAGATGGTAGGTGCCAGGGTCAATGGCAAACTTGTTCCTATTGAATATAAGATCAAAAACGGTGATCGTATTGAGATCATAACATCCCAGAATTCTCAGGGCCCCAGCCGTGACTGGCTGAAGATCGTAAAGAGCACACAGGCTAAGAATAAGATCAACCAGTGGTTTAAGAAAGAACTGAAGGAAGATAATATCCTGAAGGGTAAGGACATGCTGAATCAGTATGCCAAGACCAAGGGCTTTAAACCAGGCATATATACCAAGCCACAGTATATGGAATCGGTAATGCATAAATATGGTTTCCGAGACTGGGATTCTGTATTGGCAGCGATCGGACATGGCGGCCTGAAAGAAGGTCAGGTGTTTAACAAGCTGGTAGAAGCCTATGAGAGGGAACATAAGAAGAATCTTACAGATGAACAGGTCCTGGAGGCAGCTTCCGAATCACAGGAGAAGCTTCACATTGCCAAGAGTAAGAGTGGCATTGTAGTAAAAGGCATTCATGATGTGGCAGTTCGTTTTTCCAAATGCTGTAGTCCGATCCCGGGAGATGAGATCGTAGGCTTTGTAACAAGAGGAAGAGGGATCACCATTCATCGTACAGACTGTGTGAATGTGCTCAACATGCCTGAGATTGACCGGAAACGTCTCATTGAAGCAGAGTGGCAGATGCCGGACAGAGCGGATTCCGAGAAATACGAAGCGGAGATCCAGGTTTATGCAAATAACCGTACCGGACTTCTGGTGGATATTTCCAAGATCTTTACAGAGAGGAAGATCGATCTTCGTTCCATTAACAGCCGTACCAACAAGCAGGAACGCGCCACGATTTCCATGTCCTTTAATGTATGCAGCAAACAGGAACTGAATTCCCTGATCGAAAAGATCCGTCAGGTTGAAAGTGTTCTTGATGTAGAGCGAACAACGGGCTGACCCGATAAACGGAGGAATTTTTATGAGTAAACTTGAAATGCAGCAGTGTGTGCTGGGTCAGGTGTTTACCAACTGCTATTTTCTGAAAAATAAAGAGACCGGAGAACTGCTGATCGTAGACCCGGGAGACTATGCAGAAAAAGTTTTTCAGAAAGTATCTCTTATTCAGGGAAAACCGGTGGGGATCCTTCTGACACATGGTCATTTTGATCACATCATGGCTGTAAAGGAAGTGAAGGAAAAATATCAGATCCCGGTTTATGCATGCAGGCAGGAAGAAGTGATGCTGGCAGAGCCCACGATAAATATGACTGCTGTTTATGGAAGTGCCTGTTCAATTAAGCCGGAGGTTCTTCTGGATGACGGGCAGATTTTCGAAGCGGCAGGATTTTCCATCCAGATGTTCCACACACCGGGACATACCAAAGGAGCTGCTGCTATTATATCAAAGACGAAGGTGTGCTTTTCAGCGGAGATACATTGTTTTGCGGCTCTGTGGGAAGAACCGATTTTCCTGGCGGAAGTTCTGCTGAGATCGTAAGAAGCCTTCACAAGCTTGTGGATACTTTGCCAGAGGATACAGAAGTATTTCCGGGGCATGACGCATCCACAACCATTGGTTATGAAAAGAGGTATAATCCATTTGTATAAGATTGGCATTTTGTTTCAGAACAGAGATTTTGAGCATGATGTGTATGAACTGATCAAAGCGTTTTATCCCGGAAATGAGATCGTTTCTTTTTATGAAGAGGATGATGCGGATTATGATATCCGTTTCCGGGTCTCACGTGATGAAGAAGGTTATACCATCAGTTACAACAACGGAATAGAGAAAGAAACAGCTCATGGGGCTGTGATAGAAGGGCAATCCAGTGGAGAAGCTTCGGATGCCCTTATTTCTTGCAATGATGCCCATGATATCCGCAGAAAAAATAAAGACGCGATCAAATACGCTCTGTATCAGATGCTTTCCAAAGCTACAGGAAAGACACTTCCCTGGGGAAATCTTACAGGCATCCGTCCTGTGAAAATGGCTATGGGAATGCTGGAGTCCGGAATGAAGAATACAGAGATCGCCAGATATATGAGAGAACAGTATCTGGTAAGCCCGGAGAAAACAGCGCTTGCAGTTACCATTGCAACCGTGAGCGGGATATCCTGAAGAATATTGACTATGAGAACGGTTACAGCCTTTATGTGGGAATCCCTTTTTGCCCAAGTATCTGTCTGTACTGTTCGTTCAGTTCCTATCCCCTGGAGAGATGGCGTAATACGTAGAAGACTATCTGGATGCACTGATCAAAGAGATCCAGGCGGTTTCCAAGATGATGAAGAACCGGAAACTGGATACGGTTTATATTGGCGGCGGAACACCGACCACACTGGAGCCGGATCAGCTTCGGAGACTTCTTGGCGCGATCACGGAATATTTTCCCTGTGAGGAGCTGGAAGAATTTACGGTTGAGGCAGGAAGACCGGACAGTATAACCTTGGAAAAGCTTCAGGCGATCCGGGAGTTTCCGGTTACCAGGATTTCCGTAAATCCACAGACCATGAATCAGGAAACCCTGGATATCATTGGCAGACGTCATACAGTAGAACAGACAAAGAATGCGTTTCATCTGGCAAGAAAAGCCGGATTCGACAATATCAATATGGATCTGATCGTGGGTCTTCCCGGCGAAGATATCACAAAAGTGCAGCATACACTGGACGAGGTAAAAGCTCTCGGGCCGGACAGCCTGACCGTACATTCTCTTGCTGTGAAGCGTGCGGCAAGACTGAATATTTTCCGTGATAAATACCAGGAGATGACCTTTGAAAACAATCAGGAGATCATGGATCTGACTATGAAAACGGCCTACGAGATGGGAATGGGTCCCTATTATCTGTACAGACAGAAGAATATGAAGGGGAATTTTGAGAACGTCGGGTATTCTGAGGTTGACAAAGCAGGGATTTACAATATACTGATTATGGAGGAAAAGCAGCCGATCATCGCACTGGGTGCAGGTGGTTCCTCCAAACTTGTGTTTGATCACGGACAGCGCATTGAGCGTGTGGAGAATGTGAAGGATGTTGTCAATTATATCACACGTATCGATGAAATGATCGAGAGAAAACGCGAGGGCATTGCAAAATGGCTGTAGACGGAAAGGAGAGACGGATCCTTGAAAAGCGTACAGAAGATAAGTGAAACTACGCAGGACCGGATCCTGGAAATGGATCTTTCCGCAGAGCTGAAACATGGGGTTGTTGTCAGTAACCTTGCCTATGATGTGGCAAAGGAGCTTGGTCTTGGGGAGAAAGAATGTTATCAGCTGGCTATTGCCGGAATGCTCCATGATATAGGCAAGCTGAAACTGGAAGGATACATTAATGGCCAAGAGCAGAATCCGATGGTCATTGAAGAATTGAAGTATGTCCGCATGCACTCCACATTAGGTTATGAGATCCTGAAAGACCAGGGATATTCCGATTATGTTCTGGAAAGTATTCTTTATCATCATGAGAATTTTGACGGCAGCGGTTATCCCAGCAACAGAAGCGGAAAGGATATCCCTATGGGTGCAAGGATCCTGAGAGTATGTGATGTATATGCGGCTTTGAGTATGGACAGACCATATCGGAAAGCTCTGGAAAATGATGAAGTTTTAAGACTGATGATCGATGAGATTAAAAACTTTGACATGCAGGTGTTTCTTGCATTTCAGAGGGTGATTCATAAAGGAGGAAACTATGGCATTAAAAAAGAAACCAGTTACAGGAATGAAGGACATTTTACCGAAGGAAATGGCAATCCGTAACTATGTGATGAATATGATCAGAGAGACGTACGGAACCTTTGGTTTTTCCGCAATTGAGACTCCCTGTGTAGAACATATTGAGAATCTCTGCAGCAAGCAGGGCGGTGAAAATGAAAAGCTGATCTTCAAGATCATGAAGAGAGGCGAGAAACTGAAACTGGATACTACAAAAACAGAGAATGATCTGACAGATTCCGGACTTCGCTATGACCTGACCGTACCGCTTTCCAGATATTATTCCAATAATGCAAACGAGCTTCCGGCTCCGTTTAAGGCACTTCAGATGGGAAATGTATGGAGAGCTGACCGTCCGCAGAGAGGTCGTTTCCGTCAGTTTATGCAGTGTGATATCGATATCCTGGGTGAGCCGACCTATCTTGCTGAGATCGAGCTTGTACTTGCAACTACAACACTTCTTGGAAAACTGGATTTCCATAACTTTACGATCGTATCAATGACAGAAGGATCCTGAAGGCAATGGCTCAGTACAGTGGATTCCCGGCAGAGAGCTTTGATACGGTCTTTATTATTCTTGACAAGATGGATAAGATCGGCATCGAGGGAGTTGCAGAGGAGCTTGAGAAAGAGGGCTTTGAGAAAGAGAGCATTGACACCTATCTTGGACTTTTCCGTGAGATCACCAACGATGTTGAGGGTGTTCGTTATATTAAAGAAAAACTTTCTGATGTTCTGGAAGCAGGTATTGCAGAGGATCTTGAACGATCATCAATACTGTAGAATCTGTAAAAACAGCAGACTTCAAAATGTCCTTTGACCCTACACTGGTACGTGGAATGTCCTATTACACAGGTCCGATCTTTGAGATTTCCATGGATGAGTTCGGCGGAAGCGTCGGTGGAGGCGGACGTTACGATGAGATGATCGGCAAATTTACAGGAAATAATACCTGTGCTTGTGGTTTCTCCATTGGATTTGAGAGAATCGTTATGCTGCTTCTTGAGAGAGGCTATGAGATTCCAACCAAGAATGGCAAGAAAGCATATCTGATCGAGAAGAACATGCCGGCAGACAAGCTTCTGAACATCCTGAAACAGGCAACTGAGGAAAGAAGTGCAGGTACACAGATCAATATCTCTATCATGAAAAAGAACAAAAAATTCCAGAAAGACCAGCTGGCAGCAGATGGTTATACAGAGTATGTAGAATTTTTCAACAGAGACTGAAACTGCCCGTCTGAAAACGGAGATAGCAGAGTAAATTAAAACGACTATGAAAAAAATAGTCAGAGGAGGATAAAGAGATGGCTGAAAGCATGCAGGGACTGCACAGAACTTGCCGATGTGCAGAAGTGACCACAGAGATGGTTGGAAAAGAAGTAACATTAATGGGATGGGTGGCAAAAGCCAGAAATAAAGGAGGTCTTGTATTTGTGGATCTTCGTGACCGTTCCGGGATCATGCAGCTGATTTTTGAGAATGGCAGCATTGACGAGGAAGGCTTTACAAAAGCAGGTAAACTGCGTAGTGAGTTTGTTATTGCTGTAACCGGTACCGTAGAGAAACGTGGAGGAGCAGTAAACGAGAATCTTGCAACTGGCGAGATCGAGCTTCGTGTAAAATCCCTCCGTGTTCTTGCTGAGGCAGATGTTCCTCCATTCCCGATCGAGGAGAATAGCAAGACAAAAGATGAGATCCGACTTAAATATCGTTATCTTGATTTAAGAAGACCGGATCTTCAGAGAAATATCATGATGAAGAGCAAGGTTGCCCAGCTTACAAGACAGTTCTTTACAGAAGAGGGATTTCTTGAGATCGAGACACCGATGCTTGGAAAGAGTACTCCTGAGGGAGCCAGAGACTATCTGGTACCATCACGTGTTCATCCGGGAAGCTTCTATGGCCTTCCACAGTCTCCGCAGCTGTACAAGCAGCTTCTGATGTGCTCCGGATTTGATCGTTATATCCAGATCGCAAGATGTTTCCGTGATGAGGATCTTCGTGCTGACCGTCAGCCGGAGTTCACACAGATCGATATGGAGCTTTCCTTTGTTGATGTAGACGATGTTATCGATGTTAACGAGAGATATCTTGCATTCCTGTTCAAAGAAGTTCTGGATATCGATGTAAAACTCCCGATCCAGAGAATTACCTGGCAGGAAGCTATGGATCGTTTTGGTTCCGACAAGCCGGATATGCGTTTCGGTATGGAACTTCATGATGTCAGTGATATCGTAAAAGACTGCGGATTTGGTGTGTTCACAGGTGCGCTTGAGAACGGCGGAAGTGTTCGTGGTATCAATGCAGAAGGTCAGGGCGCAATGCCGAGAAAGAAGATCGATAAGCTTGTTGAGTTCGTAAAAGGTTATGGTGCAAAAGGTCTTGCATACATTGCCATTGCAGAGGACGGAACCAGAAAGTCTTCTTTCGCCAAGTTTATGACAGATGAAGAGATGGATGCTCTTGTAAAAGCTATGGACGGCAAGCCGGGAGATCTTCTTCTTTTTGCAGCAGATAAGACAAAATTGGTATACGATGTACTGGGAGCACTCCGTCTTGAGCTTGCAAAACAGATGGATCTTTTAGATAAAAATGAGTATCGTTTCGTATGGGTAACAGAGTTCCCGCTTCTTGAGTGGAGCGAGGAGGAGAACCGTTTTACAGCAATGCACCATCCGTTCACCATGCTTATGGAGGAGGATCTTCCGCTTCTTGATACAGATCCGGGAAAGGTTCGTGCAAAAGCATACGACATCGTTCTTAACGGAAATGAGATCGGCGGCGGCAGCGTGCGTATCCATCAGGATGATATTCAGGAAAGAATGTTTGAGGCACTTGGCTTCACAAAAGAAGCTGCACATGAGCAGTTCGGATTCCTTCTGGATGCCTTCAAATATGGAGTTCCGCCACACGCAGGACTTGCATATGGCTTGATAGACTTGTTATGCTTATGGCAAAGGCAGATACGATCCGTGATGTTATTGCATTCCCGAAGGTTAAGGATGCCTCCTGTCTGATGACTCAGTCTCCTAGCCAGGTAAGTGAGGCACAGCTTCATGAGCTGGGACTTGACCTTGAGCCGCAGAAAGAAGAGGAAGAATAAAAGATCATGCAGCCGACAATCTATACATTTCTGATCGTTTGTCCACTTGTATTTCTTGCCGGATTTGTAGATGCTGTAGCAGGCGGGGGAGGACTGATCTCCCTGCCTGCTTATCTTTTGGCCGGAGTTCCTGTACATAATGCTGTTGCCACCAACAAGCTGTCATCAGCAACAGGAACATTGATCTCAACTGTCCGTCTGTGTAAAAATAAATTTGTGGACTGGATCCTGGTGCTTCCATGTATTCCAATGGCGCTTCTGGGATCTTCCATAGGAGCTCACCTTGCTCTTATAGCCAGTGATAAGCTCCTGCGTTATATGCTGATCCCGGTTCTTCCGGTGGTTGCTTTTTATGTGCTGCGCAAGAAAAATATGGATGAGAAGGGTGGCGAGATCGCCAGAAAAAAACAGATCCTGCTCTGTGCCGTATGCTCTCTTGCTGTAGGATGCTATGATGGCTTTTATGGACCAGGAACAGGAACTTTTCTCTTGCTTTTGTTTACAGGATTGGGAAAAATGAGTGTGGCAAAAGTTTCCGGTACCATGAAGGTTACCAACCTCTCTTCCAATGTAGCGGCTCTTGTTGTATTTCTGCTCAGCGGAAAGATTGTGATCATGCTTGGAATTGCAGCGTCAGTGTTCTCAATCGCAGGACATTATACCGGTGCAGGTATGGTTATGAAAAACGGAAGCCGGATCATACGGCCTATTATTCTTATAGTCCTTGCATTGCTTTTTATAAAGATCATATCCGGAATATAAAAAAGAAGAATATAAAAAACCCGTGAAGATCACGCTTTCCTGTCAGAGAAAGCAGATATTCACGGGTTTTCTAGCTTTTATTCTTTATTCGTTATCTTCGGTAGAATCTTCAGGAACCGGTGAAGCGGTAAGAGTTCCGAAGATGGCATTGCCCAGTTCGGTACCTGCATTTTCAAGCTTCCAGGATGCACCATCGTTTGTGAGATGGAAGGTAGCAGTGGCAGTTATGGTTGCCTGATTATTCCTGATACTGTCCAGAAGCAGTTCATGTGATTTGTTGTAACGCTTCTGGGAACCGTCGATCACTGCATCAGCAGAAGCCAGATAAGTATTCAATTCTTTTTCGTACTGTGTAAGAATGGAATTACTGTCAAATGTGGTAAGCTCTGCGTCCACTTCAGCAAGATATCCGGAAACAGAGGTGCTTGATATTTTGTAGTTAAAACAGGAGTGAAACTGTTCCATAAGGGCAGAGGCAATGGCGTTTTTTGCCGAATCTGAAGTGTTCAGAATGGAATCCAGCCCCAAATAATTAGCCATCTGCTTTACATCCATTTCCTGAAGCGTTTTCAGATAGACGGTAAGCGTTTCGGCAGGCGGCACAAGATCAGGATCGGACAGATAGGTGATAAGGCCACCGACCAGATCATTTTCGAGAGAGGAACTGTGCGTAATCTCCCAGTCAGGTTCTGAAGAAGATCCAAGATTGTTTAGTTGGATGGAAGTATTGCGTTCTACAGAACTGTACGTGTTATTCTTGAGAAGCTTGTACAGGAGCAGATAACGCTGCTCCAGGGAATTTCCGTTATCATTTTCTTTACCGGAGGCGGTTTCCAGTATTTCTTCCTGAAGGCTTGCAGAAACAAAATCACTGGCAAGAGCCTCAGCATCCAGAGTAGTAAGCTTAAGCTGCGCAGAAGCATTTTTTTCGTCGCTATCAACGGATATACCTAGGATTTTGTAATCGAAATTCTGAAAGAAGAGAGAAAATACTTCTTTTATGTCAGCAGAAAGCTTTGTGCTGTCATCAGAATCCGGAAACAGTTCCTGATAGGATATGTACTGCATGGTTGTTTCAGAGTCCAGATTTTTAAGAAGATCCAGATCTTTTTTGATCGCCTTCTCCGCCTGAGCTTTGGCCGACTGGGAGCAGCTACATAAAAAAACTGAGAGAAGAATGATCATTAAGAAAGCCAGCAGATGTTTCACTGTCTTCATATTGTTCTTTCCTTTCAAAAAAGTTATATTATAATATTCTAGCAGATAAAGCACTGAAAGTCAAAATATCGCAAAAAAGGAGAAATTAAGAAAAATGCAATATAATTACAAATATGTTACACAGGTTGAAATCGGATTATTATGGTGCTATAATAAAACCCGTTTTTGCGGAACTTTTTTTATCCGCTTGATTCAAAGCAGAGCTTATAACGAATGAAATATAGGAGGGGACAGGATGTCAAAGAAAACAGCAGTAGTGCTTAGTTGTGTGATATTTGTGCTTCTGATAGTGTTGATGATCTGTGAAGTAATGAATCCTGCAGGCGGACCAGCACTTTTAAGGAAGATTTTCTGATAAGAAGATACATCCTGCTGAACATAAAGTATTAAAAAACTGGAGTGAGATTTATGTCCCAATACAGAAAAAAACAGGACAAAAAAAGATTGTACAAAGGTATAGCGATCGCAGCGGTGGTTCTCGCAGCAGGAACTGTTTTTGTCAATATTATACTGGGAATGGCAGATCATCATACTGTAGATCAGAACAGCAGTATTGAGGCAGAGGAAACAGTTACATATAAAGATCAGATATATGTTCCGAAGGGAAATCTGGAAACATATCTGATAGCCGGAATTGATGATCCTGGTAAAGTACAGGAAGTAACTGAATATGACGGTACCGGCCAGTGTGATGTTCTGGTTGTTATTGTGAGAGACAGAAGTACAGACACATGCAAGCTTCTTTCTGTTGACCGGAATACTGTCACACCTGTCAGAAGCCTTGCTGATGACGGAACCTATCTGGCAACAACAGATATCCAGCTGTCCCTTGCGCATTCCATGGGGCTTGATCAGAATATGAGGGCTGAAAACACGGTGGATGCAGTGTCCACTCTTCTGAAAGGACAAAAGATCGATGGCTATGCAATGATCAACATGAGCGCGATCCAGGTAGTGAATGATATGGTCGGAGGTGTGACTGTTACCATCGAGGATGATTTTTCGGAGAGAGATCCTTCTCTAAAAAAAGGTGAAACAGTTAAGCTGATGGGAGCGCATGCTGAAAATTATGTTAGAGGCAGAATGGATGTTGCGGATGGCACTAACCAGAACCGCATGCAGCGTCAGAATGATTATGAAGAGGCATTTAAACCTGCTTTCAGATCCAAATGTGATTCGGACAGTAAATTTCCACTGCAGGTATATCATGCACTTGAGGACTATATGACTACCAATATCGGCGCAAAGAAGTTCTGCCGTCTGGCACTTCTTCTGTCAGATGACAAAAAAGATGACAGAGTTTCCATAAGTGGAACTTACGGTTCGGACGAGGAAGGCTGGCAGACATTTACGCCTGATGAGGACAGTCTGCAGCAGGTTGTCCTGGAGCTGTTTTATAAAAAAAAGGATTAAAAGAAAAATCCAGGTGCAGGCCACCTGCGGAAATATAAAACAAGGAGAAAAGCTATGAATCAGAAAGATATGAATGACGAGATGGAAATAGATCTTTTGGATCTTGCGTATATGCTTATGGATCACTGGCACCATTTGCTTCTCTGTCTTCTTGCCGGGGCACTGGCTTTGAATGCATTTGCATTCTTTTTCATTGAGCCAACCTATGAATCAACGGCAAAACTTTATGTGGTTTCAACCTCTGATGATTCAGTTGTCAATCTGAATGATTTGAATCTGGGAACTTCGCTGACATCCGATTATGAAGAGCTGATGTTCAGTTACCCGGTGCTGAACCGTGTAATCGAGAAACTGAAACTCGATATGGATTACGAAGATCTTGCGAAGCTGTATACACTGAACAATCCGTCTGATACGCGTGTGCTCCAGATCACAGCAACAACAACAGATCCTCAGCTATCTATGGACCTTGCAGAGACAATGGCAGAGGAAGCTGTTTCCTATCTGCCGGATACAATGAGTACCAAGGCCCCGAATATTGCACAGCATGCAAAACTACCTGAACACAAGGCTGCACCAAGCTATTTCAAGTTTACGGTGATAGGAGGACTTCTGGGGCTTCTCATCTGCGCAGGTATCCTGAGCGTCAGATATCTGATGGATGATACGATCCATACGGCAGAAGAAATGGAAAAATATTTTGGCCTTGTGCCGCTGACTACGATTCCTGAAAGCAGTAAGGTGAAAAGCTATGACGGAGAGGAAGAGTATAGCAGCAGAAAAAGGAGAAAGAGAAATGAATAAACTGAAAGTAGTGTTTCCGGATCTTCCCTATGCAGTAGAAGAGGCAATGAACCGTCTCAGGATCAATGTTAAATTCTGTGGCAAAAACACAAAAAAGATCCTTCTTACAAGCTGCATGCCAAATGAAGGTAAAAGTACTGTTTCCTCATATCTCTGGAAGATGCTTGCAGAAGCAGGTTTTTCTACTGTTATGGTGGATGTGGATCTGCGTAAATCTGTTCAGATGCAGAGAATGCAGGTGGAAAATGCGTCAGAAACAAAGGGCTTGAACCATTATCTCTCCGGCATGGCAGAATATGAAGATGTAGTCTATAAAACAAATATTGAAAATGCATACATAGTTCCGTGTACACAGCTTCTTGAGAATCCGTCCCCTCTTCTTGAGGATGCCAGATTCAGAGAACTGCTTGACAGACTTGCCGGAGAATATCGTTTTGTGATCGTAGATACACCTCCCTTGGAAGCGTGTCAGACGGAGCACTGATGCTTCCATGTGTGATGGCGCGATATTGGTGGTCAGAGCCGGTCAAACACCGAAGGCAATGATAAAACAGTCTTTATATGAGATCGAACAGTCCGGATGTAAGCTTCTTGGCACAGTGCTGAACCGCGCGGAAGTTTCTACCAGAGGCTATGGTAAATATGGAAAATACGGAAACTATGGATATGGATACGGTTATGAGCCGGATACGAAACATAAGAAGCACTCAGAGAAATGATTGTTATCTTTTTATATCGTTATAAAGGATCAGACGTGGCGGGATCGTTTATAAATAAATCAAAAACAACAGGCGTATACCTGTGATAATTTAAGGGAGAGGTGAATCAAAATGAAGTCTATCAAAAAACTTGCAGTTATTATGCTTTCAGCTATGGTTCTGTTCGGAACAATGACCGTTCCGACAATGGCAGCTGCAAAATCACCAACAAAGCAGACTTTCAACACTGTGTCACTGAAAAAGAAAACTACAACTTACAATGGAAAAACCCAGCATCCGGTATTAACTGTAAAAGCTGGTAAAAAAACTCTGAAAAATGGTAAAGATTATGTTATAACATACAAGTATGGACAGAGTATGAAAACCGCCGGTAAAAAAATAGTTTATATCAACGGTATCGGCCGTTATGCAGGTTTCTATAAAACTGTAGCATATACGATCAACCCTGCTGTTCAGAAAAATGTAAAAGTTTCCAGGAGCAGTGTTGCAGTTAAAAGAGGAAAAGCTACAACCATCAAGCTTACAAAGGCAAAAGCTGCAAAAGCAACATGGACTTCCAGCAACTCCAAAGCTGTAAAAGTAAGTAAAACAGGTAAGATCATAGTAGCAAAAAATGCTAAAAAAGGCAAATATACTGTAAAAGTTACTGTTAAGCTGGCTAATCACAAGACTGTAACAAGGACAGTTAAAGTAACAGTTAAATAATCATTATTACATAAAAAATCTCCTGGCCACGAAGGGGATTTTTTATGAAAAATCTGTGAAATCTGCATCGTTTTCTTCAGGGACTTTTCTTTTTAGAGTGAATCTGCTATGATGTTTGAAGCAACAGATAGTTTTAGTACGATGCTGAGAAAAGGGGACAGATATGAAAAAACGTATTTTGATCGCACTTGGAGTCCTTGTACTTGCAGCCGGTATCGGAGCCGGTGGATGGTATTATTATACACATCATGCAGGGTCCGCAGGAGGTAGCGATATTGTATATGTAACAAAGATAGCAAGCTTTCGGAAATGGATTCCGGAGTGGAAAACCGATATGCAGGTGTTGTGGAACCGCAGGAAACGGTTCAGGTAAAGATCGAAAGCGGCCGAAAGGTAAAAGAAGTTCAGGTAAAGACCGGTCAGGAAGTCAAGAAAGGGCAGCTTCTTTTTCAGTATGATCTTGGAAGTATCCAGCAAAGTCTTCAGGAAGCACAGCTGGCCTTGGACCGCCTGAAAAACGAACAGTTAAGTATATCTGATCAGATCACTACACTGGAAGCTGAGAAAAAGAAAGCTACAGCAGATAATCAGCTTTCCTATACAATAGAGATCGAAACACAGAAAATGAATCTCAAGAAGAATGAATATGATCAGAAAAGCAAACAGGCAGAGATCGATAAGCTTTCCCAGGCAACGCAGAATACCGAGGTGCGCAGTGAGATCGATGGAGTGATTCAGAAGATCGATACCTCCAAGATGGGCGGTGATGATTCTGAGGGCGTGAGGATACGCTGACAGAAGGCACGACGGATTCCACAGATTCCAGTTCCGGAAACAGCTCCGGCAATGCATTTATCACGATCCTGAGTACAGGTGCTTATCGTGTAAAGGGAACGGTAAATGAAATAAACCGTGATTCGATCATAGAGGGAACTCCTGTGATCATTCGTTCCAGGGTGGATTCTTCAAAAACCTGGAAGGGCACCATGGGCTCTGTTGACCTGGATAATTCTACCAGCAACAGCAGTTCGGATATGGCAATGTTCGGAATGTCCAGTGCCAGTGATGATCAGACATCATCCAGTACTTATCCGTTTTATGTGAATCTGGATTCATCTGAGGGTCTGATGCTGGGGCAGCATGTGTATATTGAACCGGACGAAGGACAGGATGAGAAAAAGTCCGGTATCTGGCTGAACGATTATTTTATCGTGGATGCGGATACAGACAGCCCATATGTCTGGATCGCAAACGGTCAGAACAAGCTGGAGAAGAGAGATGTCATATTAGGACAGTATGATGAAGATCTTGGGGAATATGAGATCGCAGACGGACTTACCGAAAAAGATAAGATCGCATTTCCGACAGATGAGCTGAAGGAAGGTATGTCTGTCGCAGAAGGTACTGCAGATCAGACTACAGCGGCTATGTGGATGATTCTGAGGATGATGAAAGCTCTGATGATTCTGCATACACGGAAAGTGATGGCTCAGAGCCCGAAATGATCGAAGATGGAGCTGTAGACAGTGATATGATGGATGCGACAGACGACATTTCTTCGGGAGATGACCTTGTTCCGATGGAAGGAGCGCCGACAGAATGATTTTGGATTTAAAAGGAATATATAAGGATTATCAGCAGGGGAAAATGACAGTACCTGTATTAAAAGATGTAGATTTTTCCATGGAGGAGGGAGAATATGTGGCGATCATGGGACCTTCCGGTTCCGGAAAGACTACACTGATGAATATTATCGGATGCCTGGACAAACCTACCAAGGGAACTTTTCTCCTGAATGGAGAAGATATTGCCAAATGTACAGAGAATGAGATGTCAGATATCCGTTTGAAAACGATCGGATTTGTATTTCAGAGCTTTCATCTCCTTCCAAGGCAGAGCGCGCTGACAAATGTGGAACTGCCGCTGAATTATGCAAGGGTTCCCAAAAAGGAGCGCCGGGAACGTGCACGAAAAGCTCTGGAGCGTGTAGGCCTTGCCGACAGGGTGGATTTTAAGCCCAACCAGCTTTCCGGAGGACAGATGCAGAGAGTGGCTATTGCAAGAGCGATCGTAAACAATCCCAAGCTTTTGCTGGCAGATGAGCCTACAGGGGCACTGGATACGAAATCGGGAGCACAGGTTATGGAACTGTTTCAGAAGCTGAACGATGAGGGAGTTTCTGTGCTGATGATCACACATGACCCGGAGATTGCGGCACATGCCAAACGGGTTGTTATGATCCGTGACGGTGAGCTGCAGGAAAAGAGGTGATAGAATGAAAGTGGTGAAGAGAGTGATCGTTGGTGTACTGGTTGCGGCATTGGCAGCCGGAGGAATCTACACAGGCTTATGCATGTGAAAGAATCCAAGGTAACAGAGGTGCCGGTAACCAGCGTCAGCAATCTTCAGACGGACTGGTATTCGGAGACAACACTGGATGGAACCATCACCACGAATGTTTCTCAGAATGTAAATATGGATAAAGATATGATCATCGAGAAAATATATGTATCCCAGGGTGATGATGTAAAAAGGCGATAATCTGATCTCCTTTGATATGACACTTGTAGAGATGGAGCTGAATATTGCAAAGCTGAAACAGCAGAAGCAGGAGCAGGATCTGACCAAAGCACAGAACCGTCTGACAAGTCTTCAGAATGGAGGTCCCATCGAAGACAGTACAGACAGTACTGATGATACGGACCTGAATCCTACAGGTGGTGATAAAGGAAATGATGGAGAAATGACAAATACGGATACACCTTCCGGAAGTGACGGAGACGAGGATATGCAGTCAACTACCGGTTCCGCGGCTACTGCAGATGGCAGCTATCTTGCAGTGGTTTCCTCCAGGCCATTACTTCTCAGTGCCCTTACAGATACAGAAGGAGATCTTGAAGATTCTGCAGAGAAAGTTACCGAAGAAATGCCGTCCGGAGAAACGACGGACAGTGAAACAGAGCAGATGACCGGAGATGATACAGCGGATATGAAGAGGATACAACTGCATCCGATGAGGATCTGATCATGGATCCGACCTACCAGGATCCTACTGCCAATGATATTACAGACGGAGAGACTACGGACTGGGGTTCCGGAGAAGATGACACCCCAACGGTATCTCCGACACCGACTCCCACACTGGGACCCAATGAGCTTCCTGATCCCAATATAACAGAACCGGAAATTCCGGGGATCACAGATGGTGAACCGGAATTTTATCAGAAGCTGGATTATACTTCTCAGCCGTTTACAGGAACCGGTACGGAAGAAGATCCCTATGTTTTTCTTGTAAGCAGTGCCAAAGGCAAAGTTACGGTGATGGGATCCTTCTTTAACAGAATGGCGGGATACAGTGAGGATGGAACCAAAGTGGTCCAGAAAGGCGGCAGCTGGTTCCAGCTGGAGTTTCATGAGAATGATACCATTGCTGATTTTCAGGACAGAACACTTTCCTGTACAGGATATTATCTGATCGATGGAAGTCTTCTTGAAAATCCGGTATATATGTATGCGGAAACAGAATTTACACTGGACGAGGCTTCCAAATATGACAAAAATGATAATGAGATACCGGATGACAGCGGTGATGGAGATGACGGTACTGATGGCACAACCATGTCAAGAGAGGATGCGATCAAGATCCAGAAAAACAAGATCGCAAGTTTGAAACTGGATATTGAGGAAAATAATCTGAAAATCACTAAGCTGGAGAACAAAATAAAAAACAAGCTGATAACAAGCAAACTGGATGGAACGGTTGCTTACATCGGAGATGAAGTCACAGGTTCTTATAATGGAGATGCTTTTCTGAAAGTAAAAAGCAAAGATGGTTTTTATGTTACCGGAACGGTCAGCGAACTGATGCTGGATCAGATGAAGGAGGGAACACTTCTTCAGTGTACCAGTTATAATTCCGGCAGCTTTGAGGCGAAGGTACTGAATGTATCCGATTACCCGGTGGATTCTTCAAATGCTTATTATGGTGGAGATTCTAATCCCAATGTATCGTATTACACCTTTAATGCAGAGATCACAGATCGTTCATTGCAGTTTACCGACCAGGATTATGTGACGGTATCTCTGAAGTCAAATAAACTTGCCGAAGGCAGTATGGTTGTGATGAAGGCATTTATCCGTACGGAAAATGGAACCAGCTATGTATACAAAGACGTGAAGGGAACACTGAAAAAGCAGCAGATCACAGTGGGAAGCATTGTGAACAGCGGATATTATGCAGTTGTAACTTCAGGCCTGAAATCCGATGATCTTCTTGCTTTCCCATATGGTGATGCCGTGAAGGAGGGAGCCAAGACAAAAGAAGTGACTTTGGATGATATGTACAATGAATAAATAACAGGAAGGAGAAATTTCATGTTTGAAAATATACGCCTGGCTTTTCAGGGAATATGGTCACATAAGATGAGATCCTTTCTGACCATGCTGGGTATTATTATTGGTATTGCATCTATTATTGCAATTGTATCTACGATCAAAGGTACCAGTGAGCAGATCAAGGAAGATCTGATCGGGTCCGGAAACAATACCGTACAGGTTATGCTCTATGACGGAGACAGTACATACGATATGGATTATGGTTCTTACGGAAGCTCGGCCACACCGCCGGTTATTTCTGATTCCCAGAAAACGGCGATCGGAGACTTGGATCATGTGATCAGTTCTACATTTTATTACAGCAGCCAGTCTGCCAGTGTTTATTATAAAAACACAAGCTTTCAGGGCGGAACCGTGTACGGGATCGACAGCAATTATCTGAAAACGAGGGGATACCTGGTCCAGTCCGGGCGGGGATTTGTACAAAAAGATTATGACAGCTACCGAAAGGTTGCTCTTGTGGATTCCAATGCTGCACAGAATATTTTCGGAAGTGAGAGCCCGGTAGGGAAAACCATTGAGGTGGGATCAGAACCGTATATCATTGTAGGTGTGATTACTCAGAGTGAGGACAGCATGCCGAAGATCAATACGATTTCTGAGTATGAGGAATATTCGCAGACGATCATGGGAAGCGTGATGATCCCGGATACTACCTGGCCTGTTGCATTTAAATTTGATCAGCCGCAAAATGTGACAGTCCGTGCAGACAGCACAGATAATATGAGTTCTGTAGGAAAAGCAGCAGAGGATATTCTGAATACAGGGATCCAGAATGAAAAAAACAAATCGAACTTTAAATATAAAGCGGAAGACATTATGGAGAAGGTCAAGAATCTCCAGAAGCTCAGCGAAAGTACCAATCAGCAGCTGATCTGGATTGCAAGTATCTCCCTGCTTGTTGGTGGTATCGGTGTTATGAATATCATGCTTGTATCTGTCACAGAACGTACCAGCGAGATCGGACTGAAAAAAGCTATCGGAGCAAGAAAAAAGTGATCCTGGGACAGTTTCTGACGGAAGCTTCGGTGCTGACCAGCATCGGAGGAATCATTGGTGTGGTCCTTGGAATCATCCTGTCAAAAATGGTGTCTCAGGTGTCTGGGGCACCAACAGCCATCAGCGTTCCGGCTATCATCGGTTCTGTGGTATTTTCCATGCTGATCGGTCTGATCTTCGGACTTCTCCCATCTGTAAAGGCAGCTAATCTTAATCCGATTGATGCCCTTCGCAGTGAATAAAAAGATATACATACATATAGCATCTGCAATTGCCGGAAGGATTCCGGCGGCAGATGCTTATTTTTATATCTGAAAGTATTGTTCAGGTTTTATGAAGCTCTGCGGTCTTTATTTTGTCACTTTTGCTGTATATATGACAAAAAAAGAAAGTATAAATAGAGTTTTTACAGGTTTTTTAGAGATCATAAAAAATCGTGGCAGAATCTTTGGATAGTGTGATATAATACATCATAAGTGGGCAAATATAAAAACAGAAGGAGATAATTTCATGAAGGTTTTGGAAGGTAAATCTGTATTTTCCGGTATTGCGATCGGTAAGATCTCAATCCTCCAGAAAGTTGACGCCAGTGTTAAACGTGTTCACGTGGAGGATCCGGAAGAAGAGGTAAAGCGTGTGGAGGCAGCCAGAGAGCAGGCTGTGGCACAGCTTCAGAAGCTTTATGACAAGGCTCTTCAGGAAGTTGGAGAGTCCGGAGCGGCAATCTTTGAGGTTCATCAGATGATGCTGGATGATGATGACTATCTGGATTCCATCCACAACATTATCCGTACAGAGTCTGTAAATGCAGAATATGCGGTTGCAACAACTGGTGATAACTTCTCATCAATGTTCGCACAGATGGACGACGATTATATGAAAGCAAGAGCAGCTGATGTAAAGGATATCTCAGACCGTCTGGTACGTGTGCTTTCCGGCCATGGAGATGGAGAGCTTGAAGCATCCGAGCCGGTGATCGTAGTTGCAGAGGATCTTGCACCAAGTGAGACTGTACAGATGGATAAGAGCAAGGTTCTTGCTTTTGTCACAAGAAAAGGTTCTTCTAACTCACATACTGCGATTCTTGCGAGAACCATGAATATTCCGGCGCTGATCAATATTGAATACGATGAGTCCATGGACGGTAAGATGGCAGTCGTAGACGGAAAGAGCGGAAATCTGATCGTTGAGCCGGATGCAGAGACCCTTAAAAAATATGAGGATATGCGTGCCGATGAACTTGCACAGCGTGCAATGCTTAAAGAACTGAAAGGTAAAGAAACTGTTACCAAGAGCGGTCGTAAGCTCCACCTTTATGCCAACATCGGAAGTACAGGTGATGTTGCGAATGTACTTGCCAATGATGCGGAAGGCATCGGACTTTTCCGAAGTGAGTTCGTATACCTGGAAAAAGAAGACTATCCTACAGAGGAAGAGCAGTTCCAGGTTTACAAGACCGTAGCTCAGAATATGGCCGGCAAAAAAGTTATCATTCGTACTCTGGATATCGGAGCGGACAAGCAGATCGATTATTTTAATATGGCGCATGAGGAGAACCCTGCAATGGGATATCGTGCGATCCGTATCTGTCTGGACCGTCCGGAAGTATTTAAGACACAGCTGAGAGCGCTTTTCCGTGCAAGCGTGTTCGGAAATATTTCCATCATGTATCCGATGATCATCTCTGTAACAGAGGTGAAGCAGATCAAGGCCATTGTAGCAGAAGTAAAAGCAGAGCTTAAGGAACAGGGGATCCCGTTCCGTGATGACGTGGAGCAGGGTATCATGATCGAGACTCCGGCAGCTGTTATGATCAGTGATCTTCTTGCAAAAGAGGTTGATTTCTTCAGTATCGGAACCAATGATCTGACCCAGTATACACTGGCTATTGACCGTCAGAATGCAAAGCTTGACAACATTTATGATTCCCATCATGAGGCAGTTCTCCGTATGATCCAGATGGTTGTGGATAATGCACATAAAGAAGGTATCTGGGCCGGAATCTGTGGTGAGCTTGGTGCGGACACTACACTTACTGAGAGATTTGTAGAGATGGGACTGGATGAGTTGTCCGTATCTCCGACATTTGTTCTTCCGGTTCGAAAGATCGTAAGAGAAATGAAATAAGACACAGATCATAAATAGATAAGGATATTTTTGATAAATAGTGTGACAGCTGCTGTGCATAAATATTTGTATGGTAGCTGTTTTTTAGTTACTGTTTGCGGTTACTGTTCACTGGTAATATTCCGCGAGGTGTTTTTTGTGAGCGAAGGTCACAGAATTTCCAATTGTGATATAGAAAAAAATATGATACACTAACATCATGGCTTTCTACAGCAGTTCAAAGAATTAGTTCATCAGGCTGATGCATTAATTCTTTGAACTGTGAGATAACAGACCAGGAGGAGAGAAAAGAATGGGCAAAATTGCATTGTAACAGACAGCAACAGCGGTATCACACAGGCCCAGGCCGAAGAGCTTGCGTTTATGTGATACCGATGCCGTTTTATATTAATGAAAAAATGTATCTTGAAGGTGTAACTCTCACACAGGAAGAGTTTTATGAGAAGCTTAAGAAGGATGAACCGATCTCCACATCTCAGCCAAGTCCGGCTGATCTCTGTGATCTGTGGGACAAGCTTCTGAGAGATTATGAGGAAATCGTTCATATTCCGATGTCAAGCGGACTGAGTGCATCCTGTTCTACTGCAATGGGACTTGCTATTGATTATAATGGTCGTGTTCAGGTAGTGGACAATCAGCGGATTTCCGTAACACAGAGACAGTCTGTAATGGATGCTAAGATGCTTGCCGAGGCAGGAAAAAGTGCTGCAGAGATCAAGAAGATCCTTACAGATCAGAAACTCGATTCCAGTATTTATATCACACTTGACACCCTGAAATATCTGAAAAAAGGTGGCAGGATCACACCGGCAGCCGCAGCCATCGGAACGGTTCTGAACCTGAAGCCTGTACTTCAGATCCAGGGAGAGAAGCTGGATGCCTACGCCAAGGTCCGTGGCAAGAAGCAGGCCAAACGTGCCATGCTGAAGGCAATGAAGAATGATTGGGAAACACGTTTTAAGGAATACGCATCTGACGGTGAGATGTGTCTTCAGGCTGCTTATACAGGAAATCTGGAAGAAGCAGAAGAATTTAAAAGAGAGATCCAGGAGGTATTTCCAGGAATGGAGATACATATGGATCCCCTTTCCTTAAGTGTTGCCTGCCATATCGGTTATGGTGCCCTTGCAGTCGCATGTTCAAGAAAAGTGACGTTATAAGCATAAAATACAGAAACAAAGATATGAGGAGTTTGAAACATGAAGAAGATTATGGAACAGATGGCGGAAGAACTTTCCGCAGCATTTGAAAAAGCAGGTTATGATCCGTCCTACGGAAAAGTTACTGTTTCCAACAGACCGGACTTATGTGAGTATCAGTGTAACGGTGCTATGGCAGGAGCCAAAGCATATCACAAGGCACCGTTTATGATCGCTGATGATGTGGTAGCACAGCTGTCAGAGAGCCGGATCTTTTCCAGAGCAGAAGTTGTAAAGCCTGGATTTATCAACCTGGATGTGAAACCGGAATTTGTTGCAGAATACATGAATAAGATGGCAGAGGATGAGAAGCTTTCTGTTGAGACTGCAAGAATCCGAAGACGATCATTATCGACTATGGCGGACCAAACGTTGCCAAGCCGCTTCACGTAGGACATCTCCGTTCTGCAATCATCGGTGAGAGCATCAAGCGTATCGGACGTTTTGTAGGACATAAGGTGATCGGTGATGTACATCTTGGAGACTGGGGCCTTCAGATGGGACTGATCATCACTGAGCTGAAACACCGGAAACCGGAGCTGGTATATTTTGATGACAGCTTTACCGGTGAATATCCGGCAGAAGCACCGTTTACTATCAGCGAGCTGGAAGAGATCTATCCATGTGCCAGTGGGAAGTCAAAAGAGGATGAGGCTTACCGTAATGAGGCACTGGAGGCAACCCATCTTCTTCAGCAGGGTAAACCCGGATACATGGCTCTCTGGAACCACATCATGAATGTATCTGTAACAGACCTTAAGAGAAACTACGCGAATCTGAACGTAGACTTTGACCTCTGGAAAAAAGAATCCGATGCACAGCCGTACATCCCGGATATGGTAGAAGACATGAAGAAGCGAGGATTTGCCTATGAGGACCAGGGTGCTCTTGTTGTAGATGTAAAAGAAGAGAGTGATACCAAGGAGATCCCTCCATGTATGCTTCTGAAATCAGACGGAGCTTCTCTCTATACGACCACAGACCTTGCTACTATCGTAGAGCGTATGAAACTCTTTCAGCCGGATGAAATCCTTTATGTTGTTGACAAGCGTCAGGAGCTGCATTTTATCCAGGTATTCCGCTGCGCAAGAAAAACCGGTCTTGTAAATCCGGAAACCAAGCTTTCCTTCCTTGGTTTCGGTACCATGAATGGAAAAGACGGTAAACCGTTTAAGACAAGAGAAGGCGGTGTTATGCGTCTGGAGAACCTGATCGCAGACATTGATGAGGAAATGTATCGCAAGATCGTGGAGAATCGTAGTGTAAAAGATAAAGATGCAAAGGATACTGCCAAGATCGTAGGACTTTCCGCGATCAAATACGGAGATCTTTCCAACCAGGCGACCAAGGATTACATCTTTGATGTTGACCGCTTTACATCCTTTGAGGGAAATACAGGTCCGTACATCCTTTATACTATCGTTCGTATTAAGTCGATCCTGAACCGTTATGTACAGGAGGGAGGAGATTTAAGTACAGGTAAGATCCTTCCGGCAGTCAATGCCAGTGAGAAGAACCTGATGCTTCAGCTTTCCGGCTTTGCGGCAATGGTTGAGAACGCTTTTGAAGAAAAAGCACCACATAAGATCTGTGCATATATCTATGAGGTATCCAATGCATTTAACAGCTTTTACCATGAGACCAAGATCTTAAGCGAAGAGGATCAGGCACAGAAGGAATCCTTCCTTCAGCTGCTCCAGCTTACAAGAAGAGTGCTTGAGACAAGCATCGATCTTCTTGGATTCTCTGCACCGGATCGTATGTAAGGTATAGTTTTGCAGATACAAACACTATGAATAATGACAGACCGCCGGATAAAGAGACATTTTTGTCTGCTATATCCGGCGGACTTTTTATATAGAAGTTCTTTGCAAAAAGAACAGGACGTGCTATAATAGGACTTATCCTAAACGAGGGCAGATCACGAATATCTGCCTGACTATAAGTTATCTGTTTTTTCAAACCGGAATTCACCGGATTATCCCAAATCAATAAGAAATGTAAGCATAAATATTGTCTGACAGAAATGAGAGGAAGGTGATCTGTCTGATCGGAAATGTTCTGAAAGAACGTTATTGCATTGTAGAACAAATTGGACATGGCGGAGGTGGAAGCTTTATCTGGCAAAAGATATGGAACTTGGTATCTGCCGTGCAGTGAAAGAGATATCGATCGCAAAGAAAAAAGAAGCCAGACTCATGCAGCATCTGGAATATCCTGCAATACCGAAGATTATCGATTATGTGGAAACAGGGGAGTACTGTTATCTGATCATGGAATATATCAAGGGTCAGTCGCTGGGAGAACTTCTCCGTTCAGGAAAACGGTTTTCTTTACGGGAAATCCTTGCCCTGGGAAAGGAGATTGCCAGAGTATTGGAATATCTTCACAGTCGGAAGCCACCGGTCTGTTACGGGGACCTGAAACCGGATAATCTTATGTTTTCTGAAACCGGGCATCTGTATCTGATAGATCTTGGAAGTGCATGTTCGATCATGGAAAAGAAACAGATCTGTGAAGGAACGAAAGGCTATGCGGCGCCGGAGCAGTATCAGGGCTACTTAAGACCGGGAAGTGATATTTATGCTCTGGGGAAGACCCTGGAAAAGCTTTGCGGAAAAAAGAAATGGCAGTGGATTTTATATCCGGATTTTTTCTTGCTCCTGTTCCGATGTACCAGAAAACAGGAAAAATACAGATATTCGGATATGTCAGTGGTTCAGAAGAAAATCCAAAAGCTGGAAAACAGATATCGGATGATCACTTGGAGAAAACGATTTCTGGAAGCGGCAGCTGCAGGGATTCTGATAGGAACACTGATCTTGATAGCAGGATTGCTGAAAACGGAAGAATTTTCTGTGGCGATCTCAGAAGTAACAGATTTGTATTACGAAGCCAGACAGTATCCGGAAGACTCAAAAGATCGGGAAAAGTGCTGTATGGCAGCGGAAAAGAGACTCCAGAGGTTAAGTAGAAATTATGGGGAAAAAGAACAGCAGCGTCGTATTGAGCTATTGCTGGCATGGAATGCGGAGCTTTTGTGTGAACCGGAAAAAGCGGCTTTATATTATGAAAATCTTCTTCTGTATGATGCAGAATATCCTGTGGCTTACGGAGAATATGGAATGTTTCTTATTCGGACCGGTCAGAAAGAGGCCAGCAGAAAGCTGTGGGAAGATTATAAAGAGAAAGAAAAAGCGGAATTACTGGATGACAGTGAAAGCAGAAATCTGCAGCTTTGGGAGGAGATCAATGAGAAAAAGAAGAGAAAGTGATCAGAAAAAACCAAAAGAAATGAAAATTACTAGTAGGAAAACCTGTTTTATTGTTTTGTTTCTGCTGGTTTTATGCAGCTGGATGATCCCTTCCATTGCTGTCTATGGATTTGATGTGTCAGGCATGGATAGTTTTGATACCGGCGGATTTGATATGAATGTGGGAGAAGGAACCGGACAGCTGCCGGAAGACTGGGAAGAAAGCTATGCAGGAGAAGGAAGTGATGACAGTAATTGGAACAGAGAAGAAGGAAATACTGAGGAGCATTCCGCTGCCTGGGCAGAATCAGAAAATGATCAGGAGGAGTCTGCACAATGGAATTTAGATTTTCAGACAGATGAGGCACGTTCTCAGGAAGAAAGCCTTATGGAAAATGGAAATATTCCGGAAGAAGCAGATATAGCTGATACGCCTGCGGAAAAACTGACGGAAACGCCGATACCAACAAAACTGCCAATACTGACTGAACAACCGATCCCTATACAGACAGTGGCAGCAAGTCCATCTGTAACGTTGACTCAAAAACCAGTTCGAAAGTCAGCAACAGATGCATCAAAGGGGGAGAAGAAGCAAAATCCGGCATTATCTTACTATCAGACAGAACCAACAGGAACGCCGGATAAGAAAAGAGAAAAAGAGCAAAAACCGGTGATCCGAATGAAAACAGACGGTAACAGGATCCGGATAGAGATCAGTCCGGATATTCCGTTCCAGATCCTTTCATTTCGGATCAATGGAAAAGAATGTGATTTTTACTGGCAAGGAAAAAAGCTTCTGGCGGAATTACCGAAAAAAGCAGAAATTCCTGGAAAGCAGAACTCCTGGGTTTTGTGAAATCCGGTAAGCTGTACTATGAAAGCATGGACTTACCAGAAAAACAGTGATACAATAGGCATACTTGCTGATTATTTTATACAATAGGAGGAATTTATGTATAAGGCAATCTTTTTGATCTTGACGGAACACTAACAGAATCCGGAGAGGGGATTACGAAATCCGTACAGTATGCACTGGAGAAGCTTGGAGTTTCAGCACCGGATCTGGAGCCACTGAAAGTTTTTGTGGGTCCGCCGCTTCTGGAACAGTTTATGAAATATGCGGGATTTGATAAAGAGACAGCGCAGAAGGGAATTGAATATTACAGAGAGAGATATTCAGAAAAAGGAATGTATGAGAACACTGTTTATCCGGGCGTGGAAAACACTCTGGCAGAACTGAAACGTCGTGGCTACAGACTGGCTGTGGCGTCTGCGAAACCGACCTTTTATGTGACACAGATCATGGACCATTTTAATCTGAGTCGGTATTTTGAGGTGATTGCCGGGACGGATCTAAATGGACCGAAAGTAACCAAATCCCAGGTGATCGAGGAAGCTCTGGAAAGAATGAGTCTTTCTGATCACCGTGACCAGGTGATCATGGTGGGTGACAGAGAACATGACATTCTTGGAGCCAGACGATGCGGGATCCAGTGTGTGGCTGTATCTTACGGATATGGAAGCAGAGAAGAACTGGAAAAGGCACAGCCTCTTCAGATCGTAGCTTCCGCAGATGAACTTCTGAATTTTTTCGTCTGACCCCTCTGCACAGACAGAATATTTTTCAAATAGTGTGGAGGGAGCTTTATCCGGCAGGAATCCATTATCTTATCGGACAGATCCTCGGAAGTGCCGTGCTTCTCTGGCTGGCAGGGCATGTCGGCAACGTACAGGAAAGGTATTATAGTTATACGCTGGTGATCACCGGACTTACCGGAGTGCTGGTCATGTTTCCGGCAGTATATTTTTATCGAAAGGATCGTATAGGAAGGCTGATCGGCGGTTTGACTTCCGTTGAGGAACAACGGCTATCTATTCCTGAAATGCTGCTTCTTCTTGCAGCTGGAGCCGGATTTGCCCAGTATGCCAATGTGCTGGTGGCGATCCTGCAGAATTGGATCTCATCCAGCTATGGAGAGACGATGACGAAGATCACCTCAGGAAAGAGTTTGTTTATGATGATCTTCTGGATGGGGATCATAGCGCCTGTTGCAGAAGAAATGATCTTTCGCTGGCTGATCTATCTGCGACTTCGGGATCACTTTTCTGTACTGTTTTCCGCTGTGATCTCTGCGGCGTTTTTCGGAATTTATCACGGAAATGTCCTGCAGGCTGTGTATGCGTTTGTTCTGGGAGGGATTTTTGCGTGGTTTCTGGAGATGGGAGGTAATAAGTGGACCAGTGTGCTGATGCACATCGGAGCCAATACCTGGATACTTATTTTCAGTGAATACGCCCAGACTCTGGTGGAAAAAGCCGGAGTAGGAAGCCTTCTGATGATCTATGGTGTTTTTGCGGCAGCGATGATCGGAGGATATCAGTATTTTGCACGCCGGGGAGAAAAACGTGGCTACCGGGCTGTTTGATCCAATGTGGATCACGAATATCTGCCTGCTACTGGATCAGGCAGAGTGATAGATGAATATTTGCTTTACAGAGAATCTGTAGTGGAATCATAGTATAAGGATGCCATTACAGATTTTTTTTATAAAAATATGCCGGAATCTTTTGCTGCCGGTAAATTTATATAGATTTTATATTTATTTAAGAGACCATTTCTTGCGTACCTTTGTATCATGTGTTATCATAAGTGTATTAAAAGAATTAATACACTTAATACACAGATTACAGAGAAAGGAGCGTCGTATGTTATTCTTGGACTATCAGGACAGACGTCCCATTTACGAACAGATCGTAGAGAAATTCCGGATGCTGATCCTGTCAGGAGCTGTGGAGCCATCTTCCAAGATGCCGTCTGTGCGGCAGCTGGCCGTGGAATTATCCATCAATCCCAATACCATCCAGCGGGCATATATGGAACTGGAGCAGCAGGGGCTGATCTGTCCGGTGAAGGGAAAAGGCAGTTTTGTCACAGACAGCAGCAGGATCAGGCAGATCGGTATGGAAGAAACCTTAAGTGAGCTGAAAAAGATCACAGAAAAGGGAATGGCTCTGGGAGTAGGGGAGGAAGAAATGATCGGTGTGATCCGCTTATGCTATAAGGAGGGAAACAATGATTGAGATAAAAAACTGCAGCAAAGCTTTTGGTAAGATACAGGCAGTAAATAAGGTCACCATGGATATCGGGGAACGGGAGGTTTTTGGACTGATCGGCTCCAACGGTGCGGGAAAAAGTACTCTGCTCCGTATCATGGCCGGGATCATCCGTCAGGACAGAGGAGAGGTGCTGATGGATGAAGAACCGGTTTTTGAAAATGAAAGGATCAAAGAGCATTTTTTCTACATCCCGGACGATGCATATATTCCGGCAAATTACAATGCTCTGGACATGGCAGAATTTTACCGTTGTATTTATCCGGGATTTCAGCAGGCGCGTTTTGAGACAATGATGAAGCAGTTTCATCTGGATGGAAAACGAAAAATCAGCACTTTTTCCAAGGGAATGAAGAAACAGCTTCTGGTGATCCTGGGAATCAGTACAGGAACGAAATATCTGTTTTGTGATGAAACCTTTGATGGCCTGGACCGGTAATGCGCCAGGCAGTAAAAAGTATTTTTGCATCGGAGATCATGAGTCGTGAATTTACGCCGGTGATCGCTTCCCACAATCTTCGGGAGCTGGAAGATATCTGCGATCACATCGGGCTTCTTCATCAGGGAGGAATTCTCCTTTCCAGAGATCTGGAGGATATGAAATTCCACATCCATAAGATCCAGTGTGTACTTACTGACAAAAAGAAAGAAGAAGAATTAAAGAAAGAGCTGGATATTTTAAAAACAGAGCATCAGGGCTCCCTGCTGCTTATTACTGCAAGGGGAACAAGAAGAGAGATTATGGAGAAGATACAGGCAAAAAATCCTCTTTTCTGCGAAGTGCTCCCACTGACTCTGGAAGAAATATTTATCAGCGAAACGGAGGTGGCAGGCTATGAAGTCAAAAATTTATTCCAGTGAGTATATGAAATCCTCTTCCAAAGGACAAAGATGGATCCCGGCATTTGCCATGATCGCATTTCTCCTTGCATTTCCGGTAGCGGAACTTATTCTGATGGGAAAATGGAATGAGCGCAGTTATACTCAGAGTCAGCTTTCCTATCTGTATTCCAGCCTGTGGAGCAGTGACTTTCTCACAATGGGAGCAGCTGTGGCTGCGGTAACCGCATTTTTTGCAGCAGTAAGCGGCTTCTGGTATCTGTATTCCCCGAGAAAAGTGGATTTCTATCACAGCCTTCCGGTAAAGCGAAGTGCACTGTTTCTACACAGAGTATTGTTGGCTGTTCTTTATTATCTGGTGCCATATGTGATCATGGAATTTGCTGCGGTATGCATCGGGGCAGCCAGAGGATATTACAGCCTTTCCATTATGAAAAAGGCACTGATCCTGCTGGTGCTCCATCTCCTGATGTATCTTCTGGTGTATTTTTCCACAGTGCTGGTGATCGCCTGCACCGGTACCATGTTGATGGGAGCACTTGCATGGGCAGGGCTGTTTACCTACAGTATCGTTCTGGCAGTGATGCTGCAGTTAAGCGGACATTTATTTTTTGATACCTGGTACGAGGGCAGTTACGGAATTCTGGCAGCAGTGCGGAATCTGGGATCTCCTCTTATGGTGATCGTAAGCTTTATAGATAAATACAGCAGCGGGAGCTTTGGAAAGCAGTTGCTGATACTGATCCTAACGCTGTTTGTCATGACAGCACTTTCCTGGATGGCATTCTGCAGACGAAGGTCAGAGAATACCGGAAAAGCTCTGGTATATACCTGGATGGAGCCGGTCTTAAGTGCCCTGATCACAATCCCATCCGACTGGGGATCGGTCTGATCTTTTATATGATTCCGGAAGATTCATCCAAAACAGCATGGTGGATCTTCGGAATGATACTGGGAACGATCCTGGTCCATGGAATTCTGGAAGTGATCTATGAAATGGATTTTCGCAGATTTTTCCGCAGAAAAGTGCAGCTTATGATCCTTGGAGGTGTTGTGGCAATCTGTGCGCTGACCATGAAAATGGATCTTCTGGGATATGACAGTTATTTTCCGGCTTATGACAATCTTCAGGGAGTTGTGATAAATGTAAGCAATCTTTCATATACAGAGCAGCTTTGCAATGTGGAAAAAAAAGAAAACGGAATCTATAAGATCCGGTATACTGCCACCTCAGACAATAGTTCCGGTCTGCTGGATCAGCCGGTGATGAAAAGTAAAGCATTATATAACAGTCTGAAGGATATCAGGCTTCAGAATGAAAAAGGAAAAAAATCAGGAAGGCGCATGTATGTGCGCTACATAAATAAACAGGGATTCAGTGTATGCAGAGGCTATATTGTATCCTCTGCACAGGCACAGAATCTTATGGAAGCCCTGTATGATGAGCAGACATGGAAAGAAGACAGATATTCATTTTTTCAGCTGGACAAACAGTATCTGAAAGAGGTCACCGGTATTTTCTGTGACGGAGATATTCAAACCTTATTTGAGAAAAATGCAGAGAAGCGTCAGGCGCTGGCAGAGGCGTTGAGAAAGGATATTCTGGAAAACGGCGGTCAGACAGTAAAAGATCAGCCATGTGCAATGCTGATGTTCGATTATGCGGGAATTCCGTCAGAAGGATACATGGATGAATGGGGAATGAATGTACCGGCTGTTCAGGAAGGAGAGAGTGTGTCTACCTCCGTTCTGGTGTATCCGGCATATAAGAGAACACTTGCAATTTTGGAAGAAACAGGATATCCTCTTTCTATGGATGAGCTGTCTGTTGAGTATATTGATGTTTATTACTTCAGCTCCGAAGCTGCCGGCGAAGATGATGAAGCTTTTTCCGACACTGAGCCCATTTCGGATCTTGAAGAAACAGATAACGGTTATAAAGTCCGTTACGATAAAAAGGAACAGCTGGAAGCCCTGAAAAAATGTATCCGTCCATCACAGCTGGTAAACGGATGGACTATCTGGAATGCAGATGCCACAATGGAAGTGGTTCTGGAAGGACAAGAGAGCACCGGCGGGGATTCCGGACTTTATATGACATTTGCCGGTGAGATCCCGGATTTTATCAGAGCAGATGCAAAGGCAGCCCATGTAACAGAATGGGAGGTAAATGATTAATGGAAAAACCAGTCCGGCTGGATAAATTTCTGGCAGATGCGGCGCAGGTACAAGAAGCGAGGTAAAAAAATACATACAGAAGGGTCAGGTGCAGGTTAACGGGAAATCTGTGAAGAAACCGGAGCTGAAAGTAACAGAAGAAGATCAGGTGGTTATGAACGGGCAGGAGATCCATGCTGCACCGGAATATGTATACTATCTTTTTAACAAGCCGGCAGGCTGTGTCAGCGCAACGGAGGACTTCAGAGATAAAACGGTTCTTGACTACATTGAAGAGAAAGACAGAAGAAAGGGTCTTTTTCCGGTGGGACGCCTGGATAAAGATACAGAAGGCTTCCTTCTGATCACAGATGACGGTCCTCTGGCACACGAGCTTCTTTCTCCGAAAAAGCATGTGGACAAGACCTACTATGCAAAAGTATCTGGGAAAGTGACAGAAGAAGATGTTGTGAAGCTGGCAGAAGGCGTGGATATCGGGGAAAAAGATCTCACACGACCGGCAAGGCTGGAGATCCTTTCTACCTGGGAGTCCGGTACAGAATCTGCAGAAGCCGGTAAGAATTGGGAATCTGAGATCCGACTTACTATCCACGAGGGAAAATTCCATCAGGTAAAACGGATGATGGAGGCACTGGGAAAAAAAGTAACTTATTTGAAAAGACTATCCATGGGGCCGCTGGCGCTTCCTTCAGATCTTCCGACAGGAAAATATCGTTCGCTCACCGAAAAAGAGCTGGAGCTTCTGAAGTCTGCCGGAAACCGCTGAAAAACAGAAAAAAATTGGAAAAATCCCCTTTACATAAGGGGATTTTCTATGCTATAATTCAGAAGTTGCAAAAATAAGCACGCACGGCGATTCTATAAGGATGGTGCCCTACGGTGTGAGGATGGGTCCAGAGAGAAGGCGACCTGTGCGGAAGAATTTAACCAAAAAGGAGAAAAGACATGAGCGTTATTTCAATGAAGCAGCTTTTAGAGGCAGGTGTTCATTT
>ENA-OQCS01000076-OQCS01000076.1-human-gut-metagenome-genome-assembly--contig:-NODE-76-length-43528-cov-3.836317_pt1 | contig 43528 bp, 57 predicted proteins | sample MGYA00242757_ERZ504575 | MGnify/ENA primary metagenome ERZ504575 (study PRJEB26092, sample SAMD00036297) | human gut metagenome | host: Homo sapiens | study: EMG produced TPA metagenomics assembly of... | reverse complement strand
CATCAAGCTGCCCGCCTCTACAAAATCAATCCGGACAATGCGCTGGAACAGACCAACCAGAAGTTCATCAACCGCTTCAACTATGTAGAAGCGCACAGCATCAAGGAGGGCAAAAACCTCCATGACATGACGCTGGAGGAGATGGATAAGCTATGGAACGAAGCGAAAGCATTGGAAAAAGAAAGCAAACAAGATGATTCTTCTAAAGGTCAGGTTTAGCTGGCTAAAGCAAAGGTTTAGGGAACTAAAGTAGAGGTTTAGCCAGGCTAAAGCGAGGTATCTATCATTAACAAAAGAAGGTTGCTCACATCATTGTGGCAACCTTCCTTATTTGTATTCATTCACTATTCATCTTTTTCCTTGTGTTTTTCGTGGAGAAGCATCCCCCTTTTTATGCATGCCTTTCAGTAATTCACGGTGGAAACGCATTTCAGCCCTTTGCACCAGATAAATCTTTTTACAAGGCAATATTTTCTTGAACTTATCAAAGTAGGTCTTGTCCAACCGGTCAGAAGCGATACGGGCATCATATACACCTTCCATAATTTCCTCATACTGGGCTTCGGTTGTTTTTTCATCTTTCCCTTGTCGAAGCAACTTCCAAGCCTCGTCATTTAGCTGCTTTTTCCGGTCCTGCAATTCAAAATACAATGGGAAGAACTTGGCTGCCTCCTCACTCGTCAGTCCGGCTTTCTCCGTTATAAACGCTTTTTGTTTGGCACGAAACTCTTCAGGTGACAGATGCTGGTCACATCCATCGCTAGCCCAAAGCAGAGGCATAATGCCACATATCATAACCAATAAAACAATTAGTTTCTTCATTTTTAAATAGTTGAGTGTTGTTACCTTATTCTGCATCAGAGTCTGCCAAATAAACATACAATGAATAATCATCCAGCATGGAATTCTCTACAGCCATATTAATATATTCCATTTCTGTTTCCGTATCATCAGCAGCCATACGCTCTACAGATGGAGTATGCTCCGAAGAAGCCACGCGGATAATCAATGCCGCACCTATAAACATGGCGGTCATATACAACCAAGGCTTTACCTTCTGCCACATTGTAGGCTCTGTCTGTACAGCAGTGAGTTTTTCTTTTTCGGGAAGCCGGTTCATTACCTCTGAAGTAAGATTCTCAAAGTAGCCTTCAGGAACGCGGAAAGGATTTTCCGTCCCTATCTTTTTCTGTATTTTATCTTCTTCTTTCATAAGCTTTCTCCTTTCTGTTTAATTAGACATTGTTTTGTGGCAAAGGTTTAATACTCCTCACCCAAAAACTTTTCTATTTTCTTCACGGCATGGTGATAGGAAGCCTTCAAGGCACCTACGGAAGTACCAAATATATCGGACATCTCTTCGTATTTCATTTCCTGGTAATACTTCAGATTAAACACCATACGTTGTTTTTCCGGCAAGGCAAGCAAGGCTTTTTGCAAAGCCATCTCTGCTTTATCACCGGAGAAGTAAGGATCACTTTCAAGCTTTTGAAGTGCATCTGCCTCGGGGTCATCCAAAGAGACTGTGGAAGCAGCCCGTTGTTTGTTCAGAAAAGTGAGGCATTCATTCAAGGCTATGCGATAGAGCCAGGTAGAGAGTTTAGCCTCTGCCCGAAAATAATCTATATTAGTCCATGCCTTAATGAAAGTATTCTGAAGTAAATCATTGGCATCTTCATGAGAGAGGACCATACGACGAATCTGCAATACAACTGCTCGCTATATTGGGTAACAATCATCTCAAATCCCCGCTTTTGTGTGCTTTCTTCTTGTAGAAGAGCCAACACTTCGCGTTCATGATAGGAAGGAGTCATAAATTTCTATTCGCATTTGTTGTTTTAGACTGCCAAAGATACGAAAAGTTTAATTCATACCGATACACAAAGTGTTTCTTTGGCAAGCTGAGTATCCGGAAAAATAGCGGATGCTTCTTGAAGCAAGACATTTTCATCTTCGTATCGTGCCGAAAAATGTCCTATCAACAACTTCTTCACCTCAGCCCTCCTGGCTATTTCGGCCGCTTGTGCAGCAGTTGTATGAAATGTTTCTTTGGCACGTGGCGCATCCTCATTCGCAAATGTCGCCTCATGAAAAAGTAAATCAACCCCTTTTATCTGCTCCACGATAGAAGGAAGATAGATGGTATCCGAGCAATAGGCATAACTGCGGGACGGAGCAGAAGGGCGGGTCAACAAGTTGTTGGAAACAGTTTTTCCCTCCGATGTCACGTAATCGGCCCCATTCTTTATACGATTCAATTCGTATACCGGCACTTGGTAGAAATCGACCATTTCACGGATAATATGGTTAGGACACCGCTTTTCTGCAAACAAAAAACCACAACACGGCATACGATGACGCAAAGGAATGGTAGTAACCGTCAACGAACGGTCTTCATAAATCAGCATCGGTTCTTTCGTATCAACTCATGGAAAAGGACCTTGTACGTCATCTGCCTATTAAAAAAATCCAGCATAGGTGTCAGTAATGTTTCCAGCCCTTTGGGAGAATGGATATGCAACTCTGCTGTACGTCCTAAAAGGTTAAGTGTAGAAATCAGTCCTAATAAGCCAAAACAATGGTCTCCATGCAAGTGAGAGATAAAAATATGATTCAAACGTGAAAACTTCAGATGTGATTTACGGAACTGCAACTGCGCCCCTTCCCCACAATCAATCATAAACAACTTGTCGCGCACGTTCACAATTTGAGACGTAGGGAAATGACGCGTTGTGGGTAAAGCGGAACCACAACCAAGAATATGTAACTCAAATTTTTCCATTCCAAACCTTCCGAACTGATTTCTACTCCTTGATTTATAGAAGAGCCTTTATCTCTGAAACTCCAAAAGATATTTCAAAAGTTTCTCCGGATTTATTCCCTTTATACAGATAGCCCACCCCTTTATCACACTTCACACATACTTCCAAGAACATGCGCAAGGCTGGATCGGAGGAGTTCAAAGAGTTCTTCACATTTGCCTTCATCTGTTCGGCATTTTCCTTCAAAGCAGACATCTGTACTACAGATTCGTCAATCGTATAATGATAAAGCACCTTATCCGACTCGATTGTCAGTTTATTGAGCATAGTGGCTTCATCCACCTGCATCGGGCACGATACGTTGGTCATCTTCACTTGCTCTTCCAGTTTCTTCTCGTCACTGCTGTCGGCAGATGCACCACCACCATTCAATATATCTTTCAAGTCCTGAGTAGTCAGATAACATTCCACTTCGTTACCGGATGTCTTTCCTTTATATATGAACTTTATACCGGAATCAGTACCGACAACCAAATCCAGCATCTCTTTAATAGACCCTTGTGGATTACCGAACATAACAGTCACAGCAGACTTCATTGCATCAGGATTCTCTTTCAAAGCGTCTATATTGAGGAAACTTTCATTCATAAGCAGTACATATACCACATCCGACCCATCAAAAGTAATACTGGATATTTCGCCGGAAGCTCCCATATCCATGGGACATTGTTTGTTGGCTGCTGCGATAGCCAGCTTGAGTTTAGACTTCTGGCCGCATGCGGTTAGTAACATCAGCGACAGGCAAGTGAACAACACCATCTTCCCTGCATTTTTGAACATGTTTTTCATAATAAATGAAAATTAAATTATTGAATATTTCTATGATTGCAAAAGTAACCACCCTGCAAAGATAAACATTTATGGAAAAACCATCCTTAATTCCATAAAATTCTATTGACAAATCATAAAAAAGAAGGGCACTTGTTTGCGCAAGTACCCTTCCTTCATTTATAGAACGGAGTAATTATTTCTTTCCAGCTTCCATCTGTTCCTTCAAGGCAGCCAAAGCATCAATGTCACCCAGAGTAGTAGATGCAGCCTGGTTTTGGATAGCAGGAGCAACGTCTTCTCTCTTACCGGTTGACTTCTTAGTAGCAGCCTTCTTTTCAGCTCTTTCTTCTGCCTTTGCAGCATCTTCGAAGATACGGCTGTGAGAAGGATGATACGCTTAGCGTCCTTGTTGAACTCAATTACCTTGAATTCAAGCTTCTCGTCCAACTGAGCTTGTGAACCGTCTTCCTTAACGAGGTGCTTCGGAGTAGCGAAACCTTCTACACCATAAGGCAGAGCAACTACAGCACCCTTATCCAGCATTTCGATAATAGTACCTTCGTGTACAGAACCTACTGTAAATACAGTTTCAAATACATCCCAAGGATTTTCTTCGAGTTGCTTGTGGCCAAGGCTCAAGCGACGGTTTTCCTTGTCGATTTCCAGAACTTGTACGTCGATGTCTGCACCAATCTGAGTGAATTCAGACGGATGTTTAACCTTCTTCGTCCAAGACAGGTCAGAGATGTGAATCAAGCCGTCAACACCTTCTTCGATTTCAACGAATACGCCGAAGTTAGTGAAGTTGCGAACTTTTGCAGTGTGCTTGCTGCCGATAGGATACTTCTCTTCGATAGTTTCCCAAGGATCAGACTTCAGCTGCTTGATACCCAAAGACATCTTACGCTCTTCGCGGTCCAAGTCAGGACTACTGCCTCAACTTCGTCACCTACCTTCATGAAGTCTTGTGCAGAACGCAAGTGCTGTGACCAAGACATTTCAGATACGTGAATCAGACCTTCAACACCCGGAGCGATTTCGATGAATGCACCGTAGTCAGCCATAACTACAACTTTACCCTTCACGTGGTCGCCAACCTTCAGGTTAGCATCCAGTGCATCCCAAGGATGCGGAGTGAGTTGCTTCAAGCCGAGAGCGATACGCTTCTTCTCATCATCGAAGTCAAGGATAACGACGTTGAGTTTCTGGTCGAGTTCAACCACTTCTTTCGGATCGCTAACACGGCCCCAAGAAAGGTCTGTAATGTGAATCAAACCATCTACGCCACCCAAGTCGATAAATACACCATAGGAAGTGATATTCTTAACGGTACCTTCGAGAACTTGTCCTTTTTCGAGTTTACCGATGATTTCCTTCTTCTGTTGTTCCAGTTCGGCTTCGATAAGAGCCTTGTGGGAAACAACCACATTCTTGAATTCCTGGTTGATCTTAACAACCTTGAATTCCATAGTTTTGCCAACGAATACATCGTAGTCGCGGATAGGCTTCACGTCGATTTGAGAACCCGGCAAGAAAGCTTCGATGCCGAATACGTCTACAATCATACCACCCTTTGTGCGGCACTTGATGTAACCCTTGATAATTTCTTCGTTTTCCAAAGCTGCGTTTACGCGATCCCAAGAACGGGTAGCACGAGCTTTACGGTGAGACAGAACGAGCTGTCCTTTCTTGTCTTCCTGGTTTTCGATGTATACCTCAACAGTATCACCAACCTTCAGTTCAGGATTGTAACGGAATTCACTCATCGGAATGATACCGTCTGATTTGTAACCGATGTTCACAACTACTTCACGCTTGTTCATTGCGATTACGGTTCCATCAACTACCTCGCGGTCGTTAACCTTGTTCAACGTATTGTCATACGCCTTTTCCAGTTCTTCGTGGCTTGCACTGGCTACTGATTCGCCGTTCTCATAAGCATCCCAGTTGAAGTCTTCAATAGGAGCTACATTCTTTAAATTTTCCATTAATAAATAAATTGTTTAACTCGTTAATTAAGTGAGACTTTATGTTGACTCATTGTAAATCGGGCGCAAAGATAGAAGTATTTTCTTGAACTACAAAACAAAAAGCATTCAAAACAGCAGTGGAATAATCAATTAAAGAATAAAAAAATGTTACCTTTGCATCGTTTCATTTATACATAATCTCAATAATTTATCATGAAAAAGATAATCGCATGCATTTCCATCATTTGCTATACATTATTATGTTATAGCCAAAATCAGACAACGGACAACAACTACCGTACGCAAAAGAACATTTCCTATCTTCATCCCGGCGAAAAGGACAGTTATAAGCTGGAGCGTTGTAAGCTCGACCTCCATTATCCTACTGATAAAAAAGGATTTGCCACCCTTATCTGGTTCCACGGCGGAGGACTGGAAGCCGGAGAAAAACATTTTCCGAAGGAGTTCCTGGAGCAAGGCTACGCCGTGATAGCCGTAAACTACCGACTCAGCCCGCGTGCCCAAAACCCTGCCTACACGGAAGATGCCGCAGAGGCCGTTGCTTGGACTTTCGAGAATATAGAAGAATTCGGAGGAGATAAAGACAAAATATACATAGCCGGTCATTCAGCCGGTGGTTATCTCTGTCTAATGCTCAATCTGGACAAGAGTTACCTGGCAAAGTGGAATATTGACGCCAACAGCCTGGCAGGCGCTTTCCCCATCAGCGGACAGACCACTACCCACTACACCATCCGCAAAGAACGCGGGCTGCCTTCCGACACTCCGATTATAGATAAATATGCTCCTTCCAATAACGTAAGAAAAGACGCTTCACCCATGATACTTATCACTGGCGACAAAGAGTTGGAGATGCTGGCACGCTATGAGGAAAACGCCCATTTGTATGCTCTCCTCAAAGCATTGGGACAAAAAACCACCCTCTATCAGATGGAGGGATTTGACCACGGTACGGTGGCCGCTCCCGCATGTACTTGATAAACAGCTATATGAAGAAGGCAGGCAAGAAGTAACCACTACCCTTGCCTTTCTTTTACGTATGCCAATGCCGCTCCTATTGCTGTTCTATATTCAGCATAGGGCGGTATATGAAAATGTACATGATAGATGGCTTCCATTTTAGAAAACACCTCCCGGCACTGGGGCAGTTGGGTGAGATTTCCTATCAGAACGAAATCCTTGATAGGACTGTTCAAAGCTGACAGTACAGCAGCTCCTCCAATGGTTTGAAGTACCGTATAAATTATACCGCAGGCAATATCTTCTTGAGAAGCATTGCTATCTGCTTTCCCGAAAAGAGAGGCGGTAGCACTCACTGGCAAGTCAGGCAAAGCAGTGTTGCAAATATCACCTATCTGCAAGTTGACACGAGTTACATCCCCTTTCTCAGCCAACTCGGACACCTGATGAATATCATGAGTTTTCAACAGCAACCTCGATAATCCCTGCAAAGTACCTCCACCAATCCCCAAGCCGCCAATATGCTGCACCTTGTCTCCGTCTATTTTCACAAAAGAAGTGCCGGTACCCATGCTGACTACAATCAGTTGGTCTATATCCGTTGCATGTCTGGCTCCCAAACCATTGGCAATAAACTCATCCGTTTTGCGAGTAGCAGTCCATATAGAGGGCTGTTGACAAATGCGCTTCCCACTCCCGTCAGCATCACCTGCTCCACATCGGCCAGCTGTATACCATTGTCATAAATATACTTACCGAATGCTCCGAATAAGGAAGTCACCGGGTCGGTAGCCGTAATAAACATTGGAGACTGTATCTGTTCTCCATTGATTCCAACGATTTTCGTGGTACTTCCACCCACATCTATTCCTATTACTATACCCATAGCTCCAAGTAATTTGCAGCAAAGTTACAAAAGAATCAATAATTGACAATTGATTAATGTGATAATGTGCCAATATGCTAATTGGCTAATTGGCTGCGCTATGTTTATGCTACGCCATCACGTCCTGGTCATTGACACATTGGCACATTAATCACATTACCACATTGCTATCTGTTAAACAGTTCGAAGGTAAATTTGCAACCTATTTCCTGATACTTCCAGTTTGCAAAGCTGGCAAACAAGCCAAAGTCAAATATATGTGTACCAATGCCATATCCTACTTCCAGATAAGGTTTCAAGTGAGGAACCACCAATGCATTCAGATACAGACGTTCATTCAATACATATTGGGTATATTTCATCAGATGGCGGAGCAGGAGGAAAGGAGCTTCATAGGTAAGGTGTCCGCGGATATATTTACGGGAAGAGTTATACCAGCGGCCGTCCAGCAACTGGAACACCCCGCCAATATCATCACTCCAACCCATAGGAAGATTGGAACGCCGCAAATTGGCAAAGTCCACAAAGTACAGTTCCTTCTGATTGGTAAACTCTCCCCAACCAAAACGCCAATAAATATCACGCATCAAGCCCAAAGAAACCTGATGCTGCAAATCAATCTCTACACGCTCGTACGAACCACTGCTCTGCAACACTCCACTGAGTCCCCGCTCCCAATCTACTGAGATGGAAGGATACTTGGAATGAAGATTTACTTTACGGTCGCCATTCATATAATAGTATTGTCCCGGAGTCCAGGTGAGGCGGACGCGGGGAGCAAAACTATTATAGGTATGGCGGAACTTGTTCAGGATATTCGGGTCAAAATTCGGAAAGAAGGATGAACCTCCGGAACCGGCACGGGTGGCCGACTTGGTAGGCGGCATGCTCGGGTAGTTCAGTTCAAACCGGGAGCGGTTCACTTCCGTACGTCTGTGCATGGATACACCCACTTCCAGCGACAGACCGTTTACTATTTCCCAGCTATGACGCAGATTCAGATACAAATCCTTGAAATAATCCAAGTGTATCTGGTTGAAGTCAAAAATACTGTCGGGGATGGCTTTCAGGTCGTCCAGCACATCACTGCTGTAAATCCGGTTACCGTTACCAAACTCCAGATGCAATGCTGCACGCTTACGGGGCCAATAATCAAAATCGGACCTCACCCTCCAGTAAAACTCTTTTTCCTTAAAATTATAACCTATCCGGGGAACGATGCGCAGCAGGCGATCACCGGTAAAAATACGGTTGTACTTGAACTCCTGCCGATACGAAATTCCATGCTTGCCGCTATAGCTCAAAAGAAAAGGATTGATTAGTGGTGAACAGCGCACACTCCCCAATTTATCAAGGTCTACCGTATAGCGACTGATCAATGCATCTCCAATCTGCCCCCAAAACTCCAAGTTCTTATTCACCGGTTTCTTTTTCCGGGCGAGCGTATCCCGACGCAAGAAGAAATCCTGATACAGTGTCTCCTCATGCGGAGTCAAAGGAATGGGACGCAAAGTTTTAAAGTAAGCAGTATCACGTAGATAAGCATTCGTATCAGTACGCAACGTGTATGAATCGGACAAGTCATATTTACTTTTCTTCACCGACCTCCGTATATCACTGCCAGAAGTTTTCTGAATGATGTTCTTATAATCGAGTACAGCTTCATAAGTGCCATCTACCACATTTCCCAAAAAACGAAACGTTGCATCCACATCATACTGCAACGGAAGAAATTCGTCCGAATCGCCCACATTACCCATCTTCACCAGATTATTGAACCGCACCATCTCATTACGTCCGGAAAAACGCATCTCGCGTACACTCCACACGTTATCACTCACAATCAGATAACCGCCCACCAGCTGAAAGCTTTTGCTTTTTGGCATAAAACGGATTTTATACTGAAGGGCATGCCGTTCCCCCATCACCGTATCAATCCGATAGGTATAATATTTTTTGGCATTGGGTGCTAAAGGAGAGAGTAGTTTGTCATATAATAAGGTAGAAGAATAGATGTTGATGTGAAAATATTCCGGCAGCCGTCCGTCCATTTCCCAAAACTCGGAAGCAGTACCGACACTTGCCTTTACCTTCTGGTCATAGATGTCGGGAGCAGTAAAATGCAAATCGCTATAAGTTTCCATCATATATTCCCGCACCCCTTTCTTGGGCCGGAACATGGAAGGGATGTAGCGGAGAATATGATTCTTCTTACGGATATTCACCCAGCTTTATGTAAAGCTCAGCCTTGTAACTTTCAATAATACGTTCATAAAGGGGGGCAAAGAAGATGACTTTCTCCATGATGGAGTCTGCCGAACTCACATGTTTGTCAACCGGATAAGATACACGCTCCGCCCCTGCCTTCTGTACAAAAGAAAACAAGAAGCAAATCCAAATCCATATAAACAACAAACGTTTCAACCGCAATTTCTCCTTATAGAATCGGGACAAATATACGGAAGAATTTGTGTAATGCAAAAACATGTTCCATAAAGAAGCGGGAATGACACTTGTGACACCCTTTATTATAAAACATATGTTACGCGAGAGACAATAATACACAAGCACACATAGTTTGTGCGAGATAAATACGAACCTATATTAATTGTTATAAAAAGGGTGCCACAAGTGTCATATACAGAATGATTCGTAATTGTGACACATGAAAATTACTAATCACGACGCACTAAGATTACTAATCGTGATGCGGAAAGATTACTAATCATGGCATGTAACAAACGCAAGCTTTTGGTCGTTTTTCCATAACAAGCAGACTTTAGGGGGTCTATTCTCAAAAAACACTAATATTTCGAGAATACCCCTAAAAAAGAGGGGGTAGTTCAGAAAAAACATGTATTTTTGCGCCCAACAACCAATAAAAGGAGAGACTTATATGTCAAAAATGCGATTTTTTGCTTTGCAAGAACTTGCCAATCGGCAACCTCTTGAAGTGACCACCCCTTCAAACAAACTGTCCGACTACTACGGCAGCCATGTCTTCGACCGTAAGAAAATGCAGGAATACCTGCCTCGTGAAGCCTACAAAGCCGTGACCGACGCCATCGAAAAAGGCACTCCCATCAACCGCGAAATGGCAGACCTGATTGCCAACGGCATGAAAAGTTGGGCAAAGTCCCTCAACGTCACCCACTACACGCACTGGTTCCAGCCTCTGACGGACGGAACAGCCGAGAAACATGACGGCTTCATCGAATTCGGAGAAGGAACGGAAGTGATTGAACGTTTTTCCGGCAAACTGCTCATCCAGCAGGAACCGGATGCATCCTCTTTCCCCAACGGGGGTATCAGAAACACATTCGAAGCACGAGGATATACTGCTTGGGATGTTTCCTCACCTGCCTTTGTGGTAGATACCACACTTTGCATCCCCACTATCTTCATCTCTTATACCGGCGAAGCGCTCGACTACAAGACTCCATTGCTCAAAGCCTTGGCAGCCGTAGACAAAGCAGCGACAGACGTATGCCAGTTGTTCGACAAGAATATCACACGCGTTTATACCAATTTAGGCTGGGAACAAGAATATTTCCTCGTCGACTCGGCACTGTACAATGCCGCCCGGACCTTTGTCTGACCGGACGTACCCTGATGGGACACTCCTCGGCCAAAGACCAGCAGCTGGAGGACCACTATTTCGGCTCCATCCCCCCACGTGTCACAGCTTTTATGAAAGAACTGGAAATCGAATGTCACAAACTGGGTATCCCGGTCAAGACCCGCCATAACGAAGTAGCTCCCAACCAGTTTGAGCTGGCGCCTATCTTTGAGAATGCCAACCTTGCCAACGACCACAACCAGCTTGTGATGGATCTGATGAAACGCATCGCACGCAAGCATCACTTCGCCGTACTGCTTCACGAAAAACCCTACAACGGCGTGAACGGCTCCGGCAAGCACAACAACTGGTCGCTTTGCACCGATACGGGTATCAATTTGTTTGCACCGGGCAAGAATCCGAAAGGGAACATGCTGTTCCTTACCTTCCTGGTAAACGTACTGATGATGGTATACAAAAACCAGAACTTGCTGCGCGCCTCCATCATGAGTGCCGGAAACAGCCACCGTCTGGGAGCCAATGAAGCGCCTCCCGCCATTCTGTCCATCTTCCTGGGCAAACAGCTGTCTTCCATCCTCGACGAGATAGCCCGCCAGATAAGCAGCAGCAAGATGACATCGGAAGAAAAGACAACACTGAAATTAGGCATCGGACGTATTCCCGAAATATTACTGGATACCACCGACCGTAACCGTACTTCTCCATTCGCCTTTACCGGCAACCGCTTTGAATTCCGTGCCGCAGGTTCATCTGCCAACTGCGCCGCCGCCATGATTGCCATCAATGCGGCTATGGCCAATCAGTTGAACGAGTTCAAAGTATCCATCGACAAACTGATGGAAGAGGGAGTCGGCAAGGATGAAGCCATCTTCCGCATTATGAAAGAGACCATCATCGCCTCCGAGCCTATCCGCTTTGAGGGTGACGGCTACTCCGAACAATGGAAGCAGGAGGCTGCACGCCGTGGCTGACCAACATCTGCCACGTTCCCGAAGCCCTGATGCACTACATGGATAACCAGTCCCGTTCCGTACTCATCGGCGAACGTATCTTCAACGAAACGGAGCTTGCCTGCCGCCTGGAAGTAGAACTGGAGAAATACACCATGAAGGTACAGATAGAAAGCCGTGTGCTGGGCGACCTTGCCATCAACCACATCGTACCGACTGCCGTTATCTACCAAAACCGTCTGCTGGAAAATCTCCGTGGCCTGCGCGAGACCTTCTCTCCCGAAGAATACGAAGTCCTCAGTGCCGACCGGAAAGAGCTTGTACGCGAAATTTCCAAGCGCGTAACAGCCATCAAGGTACAAGTACGCGAAATGACCGAAGCCCGCAAAGTAGCCAACCACATGGATAACTACAAAGACAAGGCCTTCGCTTACGAAGAAACCGTACGCCCTTATCTGGAAAGTATCCGTGACCACATCGACCACCTTGAGATGGAAATTGATGATGAAATCTGGCCGCTTCCGAAGTATAGGGAGTTGCTGTTCACTAAGTAGGCCTCTCCCCTAACCCCTCCCCCGCAGGGAGGGGGATAGAGATACTACGATAAACAATTAAGTTACTACGATTTACGATTTGACGGTTTACGGTTGGAGTTACTCATACAATCATAAACCCACCTGCTAATGAGCAGTTGTTTAACAATACAAACTTCAATCGTAAATCGTCTAATCGTAAATATATAGATTTTCCTTTATCTCCCCCCCTACGACATCTTTTTGTCATATTTGTGCAATATTTAATTTTTTCTTTTTACATTTGTGCTGTATAACACAGTTTTGCAGCAGTTATGGTAAAAGTAAACTTGTCTGATATTAATGTTCCGGAGTTGATTGCAGATATATGGTCTCCCTTGAATGACGAACAACGGGAATTCCTCGCCAACCACTTCACACTCCAGAACTACAAAAAAAACGAAGTCATCCATTGCGAAGGCGAGACACCTACGCATTTGATGTGTCTGCTGAGTGGAAAGGTCAAAATCTATAAAGACGGAGTCGGTGGTAGAAGCCAGATTATCCGTATGATTAAACCTGTCGAATATTTCGGTTACCGCCCTTACTTTGCAAAAACAGACTATGTCACGGCAGCATCTGCATTCGAGCCGTCTCTTGTTTGCCAAATCCCCATGACTGCTTGATGACTCTGCTCACACAAAACAACGACCTTGCCATGTTCTTCATCAAGCAATTGTCCGTTGACTTGGGCATTGCCGATGAACGCACTGTAAACCTGACGCAGAAACATATCCGCGGAAGACTCGCAGAATCCCTACTATTCCTCAAAGAAAGTTATGGTTTGGAGGAAGACGGCTCCACCTTGAGTATCTATCTCTCGCGTGAAGATCTGGCCAATTTGTCAAACATGACCACTTCCAACGCCATACGTACGTTGTCACAGTTTGCCACAGAACGGTTAATCACCATCGACGGACGTAAAATCAAAATCATAGACGAAGAAAAGCTGAAGAAAATCAGCAAGATAGGATAAGGAATAAGTGACAAGGGATAAGCGATTAGGGGTTAGCATAATAAAAACACATTGTTACCATCCTAACCCCTAATCACTAATCACTAAATCAGTCCTTTCGCAGACAAATATCTTTCCGCTTCAATGGCTGCCTGGCAACCAGTTCCGGCAGCGGTGATGGCTTGACGATAGTGAGGATCAGCAACGTCTCCGGCGGCGAATACGCCCGGCACTTTGGTACGCGGTGTTCCCGGCTCGGTGACGATATAACCTACTTCGTCCGTATCTACATAAGGTTTGAAAATATCTGAGTTGGGTTTATGGCCGATAGCAGGAAGAAACCGTCAATAGCCACATCATAGCGCTTCTCATCAGGTTCACCCATACGCTGTACCAAATGTACACCTTCCACACCGTTCTCTCCAAACAAGCCTACGGCATTATGTTCGAACAGTACTTCAATCTTGTCATGCTTCATCACACGCTCCTGCATAATCTTGGAAGCGCGAAGATAAGGTTTGCGGACAATCAGATAAACCTTGGCAGCCAGTCCGGCAAGGTAAACAGCTTCCTCGCAGGCAGTATCTCCACCCCCTACAACAGCTACCGTTTTCTTGCGGTAGAAGAAACCGTCACAAGTGGCACAAGCGCTGACACCCATTCCCGCATATTTCTTTTCATCCTCCAGCCCCAGATACTTCGCAGCGGCACCTGTAGCAATAATCAGCGTTTCAGCCTCAATCATCTTTTCGTCATCAATCGTAATCTTGTAAGGTGCTTCAGCAAGATTGGCTGCGGTAGCAACTCCATAACGCAAATCTGCACCAAAACGTTCGGCTTGCTTCCGCAGGTCTTCCATTAATTCCGGACCTCCGATACCTTGGGGATAACCGGGGAAATTCTCCACATCAGTAGTGGTTGTCAACTGGCCACCGGGCTGCAATCCTGCATAAAGTACCGGTGAAAGATTGGCACGGCCTGCATAAATAGCGGCAGTATAGCCGGCAGGACCCGAACCGACAATCAGACATTTTACTTTTTCTGTTTCCATCATTATATTATTTACTATTTGACTATTTACAATTTACTATTTAGCGCATGTCGATGACTTCAGCCGTGGGATAGGCTTTTTGTCAAAGACAAAGAAACTATCCGGATAGGATTGTCCGGTCTGGTAGTTATTAATAAGGATAGTAGTCATATACTTACTCCCCCGTGGTGCCAAGTCCACTTGATGCAGACGATACGTATCCTTTGTCACAAACAGATAGACACTTTCAGGGTCTCTTCTCTTGTCGGCAGCAGTCATGGTGATGTAATAAACAGACTTGTCTTGCTTACCACCGACACTGCTCAACTTCAATCTGTATCCCTGCTTGTAGAGGGACAACCAAGCATACGGATTAAGAGTCTGCAATTCCTCCTGCGTAGGTTCCGATACATTCACCTCATCTGCCGAAGCCACATAGCTCCACTGCGTATGTCCGTCAAACCAAGTCTTCATTCCCTCGGTCTCAACCACAAACTTCTCACCTTCCAGATAGAGAACTCCCGCATAAGAGCCTTGTTGTTCGTTCACGGTAAACGCCAGCTTCACCCCTCCCGCTTTCCGAAAGGCTTCGGCTGTACGCTCCAATATATTCTTGGCATCCGGTTGTTGTGCCGACATCGGCACAGCAAACAACAGCAATAGCACACCAAGTAAAAGCTTATCAAATTTCATCATTCTATAAATAACCATTCCTTATTGCAAATTGTTTAACCGCATTTCCAGGTCGCTCTCATCTATACAGAACACCTCACGCGCCTTACTACCTTGCGCCGGTCCCACAATCCCCGCTTTCTCCAACTGGTCCATGATGCGGCCGGCACGATTATAACCGATGGCAAACTTACGCTGAATGAGCGATGTGGAACCCTGCTGGTGAATAACAACGAGACGGGCTGCATCCTCGAACAAAGGATCGAGACGTCCCATATCCACATCCCCCAAATCACCTCCTGCATTTTCATCCACATATTCGGGCAGATAGAAAGCAGTGGGGTAACTCTGCTGGCGGGCGATAAACTTCGTAATCTCCGCCACTTCGGGCGTATCGATAAAGGCACACTGCACACGCACCGGGTCAGCTCCCTGCAGGAATAACATATCACCGCGGCCTATCAGCTGGTTGGCTCCCGGACGGTCGAGGATGGTACGCGAATCGACCATTGCCGATACACGGAAGGCGATACGCGCCGGGAAGTTGGCCTTAATCGTACCCGTAATGATGTTTGTTGTCGGTCGCTGTGTAGCGATAATCATATGTATACCCACGGCACGCGCCAACTGGGCGATACGTGCGATGGGCAGTTCCACATCCTTACCGGCTGTCATAATCAAGTCACCGAACTCGTCGATAACGACTACGATATAAGGCATGAACTTATGCCCCTTTTCCGGATTCAGACGACGGTTGATGAACTTCTCGTTATACTCCTTGATATTGCGCACATGGGCAGCTTTCAGCAAGTCATAGCGAGTATCCATCTCCACACAGATGGAGTTCAAAGTCTGCACCACCTTCGTGACGTCCGTAATGATGGCATCTTCCCCGTCGGGTAATTTCGCGAGGAAGTGATGCTCAATTACGGAGTAGATGCTGAATTCTACTTTTTGGGGTCTACCAGCACAAACTTCAGCTCTGCCGGATGCTTCTTATATAATAAGGAGGTGATGATGGCATTCAACCCCACGGACTTACCCTGACCGGTAGCACCGGCAACGAGCACGTGCGGCATCTTGCACAAATCCACCATAAACACTTCATTCGTAATCGTCTTACCCAGTGCGATGGGCAAGTCGTAAGTAGACTCCTGGAACTTCTTGCTGCCGATAATACTCTGACCGGATACAATCTTCGGATTGGAGTTGGGCACTTCGATACCAATCGTACCCTTTCCCGGAATGGGAGCATGATACGGATGCCGAGCGCCGAAAGGCTGAGGGCAATATCATCTTCCAGACCGCGTATCTTCGAAATGCGGACGCCCTGCTCGGGAGTGATTTCATACAGCGTCACCGTAGGACCTACCGTCGCCTTAATGGTACTGATTTCTATACCGAAACTACGCAGAGTATTGATAATCTTATCCTTGTTCGCGTTCTGCTCTACCATGTCAATGGTCGGACCATTGTCATCGTAATGCTTCATCAGGTCTATTGTGGGGTAATGATAGTTTTCCAAATCCAGACGGGGATTGTACGGCTCCTTCTCCGTTCCCACATACTCCTCCTCTTCGGCCTTTTCAACCTGGAATGCCGGCTCCTTCTCTACCGGCTGTTCCCGAAAGGGGCACCGGCTCCGGTGCAGGAGTCTCAAAAGTCATGGTAACGTCCTCATCCGCAGACTTGGCAGGCTTTATCTTTCCATCACTTCCACCAAGTCAAGGGTGATTTCATTCAGCGGTTCGTCCTCTTCTTCCTCTATAGCAATCTCCTCCTCCTTTCAAGAACCTTTTCCGGCTCCGCAGCTTCCGGTGTCGGAGCAGCCGCCTTTTCCTTTGCACCCCAAGAGGTCTTGAACTCTTCCGGCGTTTCACCCTGCACGCTTTCCGCCTTCTCCTTACGCTTCAAGAAGCTGAGACTGAACAATCTGCGCAACCAGATGACAGTCCTTGCACTCAGATAGATGAGGAAGCAGATGGCAGTTACCAACAATAGCAGCCATACTCCCGGCACACCGACTTGAGACACAAGCCAGTTGCTGACATTGTATCCGTGCATACCGCCCAGATAGAGGAAAGAGTCCTTGTACTGGTCTACAAACACAAAACCGAAAAATACCGAGAACCACACCAGCATCAACGAACAGCCGATGAACCACTTCCACAAGCGCACCACACGCACCCGCATCAGCTTCAATCCCGCCACAGCCAGGAACACGAGAATCAAGAAAGACGATACGCCGAAACAATCATTTATCAGATAGCTGGCCAACTGCGCACCGCGGCTACCGGCGTAGTTCTTCACCCCATTATTGGTGGAAATCAGCTCCTGCGCACTGCCTCCGTCAATGATGCTCTGGTCTGCCGCTCCCGTGAAAAAGAACGACGAAAAGGCGAGCAACAAATAAACCGAAAAGATTACCAGTACCAAGCCGATAACGAAATGAACAGTTTCACTTCTAAATAACGCTGCCACTTTCCCAAAAAACGAGAGTGACAGCTCCGTATCTTTAGCTGTTGAATTTTTCTTTGCCATATTTTTTAAATAACTATTGAGAATTGATTGCAAAAATAATAAAAACTATCCTTCTGCCGCGTTGTTTTCATTCTTTAATTTCTCGTCTGCCGATTATAGGTATTCCTAATCTACAACTGTAGTTTTATCGCATGTTTTACTTACATGCTTGCATGAAATGACATAGCGCACTAATTTACAACAGATTGCGCCATGCAAGCAGACCTCATGCAAGCATGCAGGCAGATTTTGCCTACATGACGCAATCCATGCAAGCCCTATACGCATCAACCTACTCTTTTTCCTTCAAAAAATAAATCGGCTGTTTCTGCAACCCTTTGTTCACCAACACATTCTCCTCACAAAGACGACGAATCTGCCGCGTCGCAGTCGTGCGGGTCATGCCGCAAATCGACTGTACAACACTGCGGGTGATGAACTCATTCTTACGTAGATAGTTCACCACTTTTTGCTTCACCTCATCATCCGTCAGCCTCTTTTTCGTGAGATTCCGCAATTTCAGCGGCTTTACCTTCAATACTCCTATCTCACTGCGCAGCGCCTTGTCCGGTCTGAAAGTGATGTTTTTCAACTTTACCTTAGTACTTTTCCGCTTTGTCTCCAGTGTCACCGGTTCCGTGCAGGTCAGCGTAGGAACAAAGTAACCGATGCCGTCCAAATGAACCTGCCTGCCCTCCCCTAGCTCGCGTCCCACAAAATGCGACAAAGCATCGAGTACCGCCAGTACATCCGTCTCGGTCAGCGAGCAGTATTCTTGTATATGCCTGCGCAGCTCATCGGTCGTCGTGGAGCCGTTCAGTTTAATCCGGGGATGCAGGGTCAGTTCTTCCCCTTGTTTATCCTTCGTTTTCGGGTTTTCGTACCAATCAAATAAAATTGCCATATTCTTTCCTCCATTTTTAGATTCATTTCTGTTGCTGTCTGCAGGTTTCGCTCATACAAAGTACCGGCTTTCATTAGGCAGAGCATGGGTCTTCCTTACGCAAAGAAGCGTTCTTCCTTCTGCTGAAAGCTTATCAAAAAAGATGCGCACAGCTGTGGTTTACCTTCTTCATATTTGTGATACACCTTCTTCACAACTATGAGAAAGACATTCCACGACTGTGCGCAACTACAAACTACAGAGGCAAAGATAATGAAAAGCAGGGGGCTTGGCAAAGGAATGCTAATCTTTTTCAGATTGAAGCATGTAATAATGCGGTAATAATAGCGCTATTTGCCCAGTTCCATAATTGCAATAATTAATCTTCATCATCATCGTCATAATCTTCATCGTAGTCATCATCGTCACCATCCCATCTACACCCACAAGCATCACAAGCATAATCATTAATACCACTTGAATCAGGATAGACCAAATGCGAGCCACACTCAGGGCAACGCAACTTGTTGTTATCATCATCGTCATCCGCAATTTCATCACATGGCCATTCTCTTCCACAATCCGGACAAACATAATTCACGCCATCGAAATAGGCATTCTCATTCAAACAAAAAATACATTCCATAACTATCTTATTTTTAATTATTACTTTTATTCATTATTCTTTTTGCATATAAGCAGCATTTAATCAGCACAACTCCCACCAGCATAGAACAGACAATGCCAATTGCAATGAAAAGAGGACTTCTATCAGCGGAAGCAATGCCGTTTTTTGCCAACACCAAAAGTCCCGTCTGAAAACAAACGGCCGACAACAAGCAGAACAGCAGCACATTGCGTTTCCAATGTTTTGGCATCGGTTCATTTTTTTCTACCTCTTCTACCATTTCCTTCATTGCTTCTTCAATCCATATCTTCATCTTCATTGTCTTGAGGATTTATTTCATATTTGGGGTCTAAATCATATCTGTACGCAAGCAAAAAATCGGCCTTTTTATCTTTGGGTTTACAAAGAGAATACAATATGGCCCCTACTACCAATGGGGCAGCCGCAACAACTGCAATCCCTGCCAGCATACCACCTCCTATTATACCGCCAATTGCAGCCAATCCGGAGGTTATTCCTGCTGCCGACAACCCAGCAACAACACCTGAAGCCGAAATCAAGCTTATCATTCCTGCCACCGTACAAGCAGATCCTCCACTTGCCATTATTTTGGCAACCAAATCATCTTTGTCTTTTCTAGTCATCTTTTTGTAAGCATCAAAATCTTTGCCTAATACAACGGTGAACATGATACAGAATTCTGCATAGCACACGTCAGTGGGATAGCTCTTGCCCTCGGCCAAACGTGTAATTGCGTACTTCGACATTGTCATAGCCACTGCAAGTTCATCAATAGAAATAGAAGAATTACTCATGAATGAATGCAAAAACGGAGCGAAACCGACTCCTTTTGGAAATTCTTGATTTTCCATAATCTTTTTTTTAAAAGTTTATATTATGGCGCCCTCTGCTATAAAACAAAAGCAACCGTTAGCATTAACGATTGCAAAAATATGGGGGAAGAATCAAGCACGAAATAGACGTCTACGAAAAAGGCAATCAACCTCTTTATCCATTCCTCATGTTCTTTTTAAATTCTTCCCATTGCCAGTCAGGAAAGTTCAATGTATCATTTACGATTCTCCACGCGTCCTTTGGCAGGTCTAATAGAGTTTGCAATATTTTCCATGTATTTATTATTATAGATGTAGCATCGCCCTTTGTACACACCTTTCTTAGTGTTGCCCCGAAAGATCTGCCGTTCATTGTCATCAGAATCTTGTTGATATGCGTGTAAGGAGGTGAAACAGCCACTATTCTATTATTTTCTTTACCACACTTAGAAGTATCTAATGTTTTCAAATAAAATTGCATATACCCCAGAAGAAGTATAATCACATAGACAAATTGTTTATTAGTTTTCTTCTGGAAATCTCGCTCTTTCACATCTCCGTTTCCTACTATCCGCCACGCTGCCTCATAGTGTTTTTCTTTTGTTAAGTATCCACTTTCAGTGGCCTTTTCCAGCAGCTTCTCAAACAATTTTTTATTTGTCTTCCCCTTTCCCTTTTTCGACATTCGGCCTATCTTTTCAAGCAGTTCCTGATATGCCTCTTTTGTAAAGTTAACATCAGCAGAGAAACGTATCTTATCCTCTTTTTGAGACTCTTTCCGGGAGTCAGAACGTTTTCTCAGAGCCTCAACATCTTCATTTTCAAGATACCCCTCATATACACTTCTTATAAGACGAACCGCCCTTGCACCCACCTCCACAATATCCTCATCTTCATGAAGAGTAATCCAAAAGGGCCAATAAGTATGGTTGTTCGCATTATTTGTAGGCTTAAAGCGGTGAGTGAAAAATTTCCCCGGAAATGTATTTTCAAGAACAGCAGTAACATAATAACGAATATCTTCCCATTCTTCATTGAACATGGCCATCCCATCTTTATCATTCTCATCAAGAATCAGTCCCTTACACCCATAATAAATACCGACAACCGGTTCATACACATCATATTCTATCAGAAATTCATACCCTCTGCATCCATCCTTACTATACAATGTCTCCAGCTTATACATCATGTGATGCGGAGCCTTGTTTCCATGAAAAGAAGCATCCGCTTTAAAATCCTCCACTTCATCCAACAACCTCATCTTCTTTTTATAAAACTCTGAAGCTATGCCATTTAGTTCTTCCCAATGCTTCCGGTTCCTCTCTCTGATTTTATCTTTCTCCATCTCAGAGACAGCCTCCTGACAGTTCACATCACATTCGGCCCCATCAAAATCAATGCTAACACTGGAAAAATATTCAAGGGCTGCCTGCACTTCTTTCTTTTTAGCATAGACCTGCCTCGCTATAAAGATGCAAGCCTCCCGCGTAAGGTGATAGTTTTCCACGCTCCTACATGCACCAGAGCCTACCCCAACCATTTCAACCATCAGGTTAAAATGGTCATCCACATTTATGCCATCCGCTTCGGCGGACTTCATGGCCTTTGCCAATGGAACGGAAAATTTCTGGTACGTACTATACCCCAAAGCAGCGCACAATTCCCTCGAAGTCCAGTATGACCGTCCTTGCCCATCAAACTTCCTTATTTTCTCAAAAGGTGATTTATCACTGATTTTCAATTCTTTATTCATAAAGACAGAAACAAATTACATGATATAAAATCCTCATCTATAATGACGAACACTCAACAACACTAATATCAAGCATGAAGATAGCAATAAAAAAACATCCCGTCACATAATTGGAAACATTTTGTATACAGAGAGACGGGAGCAATGCCCTATATTTGCAACCGGTCAATCAATCACCGGCCATGAAAAACAGGTAGTTTATGAGAAATCTCATTGTATTATGCTTATTGGCATGTCTGGCATCATGTACAGACAAAAAAGAATTCCAGACAATAAGAGAACGAATCGATTTATCAGGAAATTGGAACAGTTCATTAGGGAACTGCACATTGCCCGGTACGACGGATGAAAACAAGTTGGGAGACGGCAGGCATCCCACCAATGTAACCTCCCAGTTGACACGGACTTATCCCTACTCCGGCATCGTAGAATATGAAAAAGATGTTGAAATTCCCGTACAGATGGAAGGGAAACGCCTGATACTCTTCATGGAACGTACAAAGCCCAGTACTCTCTGGATAGACGGGGACAGCGTCGGCACGTTGGGACATATCTATGCACCTCACTGCTATAGCCTGCCGGCTTGGCACCCGGCAGCCACCATATAAAGATACGCATTGACAATTCCCCCAGCTCCGTACCAGCCGAAATCCAAAGCTCGCATGCCTGGACCGACGGCACACAAACCAACTGGAACGGCATTCTGGGCGATTTCTACATCGAAGCGACCCCACACACCTATCTCGAGCAGGTACAAGTCTACCCGTCTGTAAAGGAGAAAAAGGCCCGCATCCATGTAAACATATACAGCGATTCGGAGCAATCGGGCGTAGTGACCCTTTCTGCCAAGACGTGGAACACCCAACAAGAACACCTGTTACTGGACATGGAAAAACAAGTCGGCTTAAGCAAAGGTGAAAATAAGATAGAACTGACGCTCGACATGGGCAACCGGATGCAGACATGGAGCGAATTCCACCCCACACTTTATGCACTGAACGTGACCCTTGCCACAAACGAGGGTAAAGACAATATAATAACAGATTTCGGTATGCGCGACTTTGCCACCGAAGGTACTCAGTTCACCATAAACGGCTTCAAGACCTTCTTGCGCGGCAAACACGACGCTTGCGTATTCCCACTTACCGGATATGCGCCGATGGATGTAAAGTCCTGGCGAAAAGTTTTTCAGACAGCCAAGAGTTATGGCATCAACTACTACCGTTGCCATTCCTACACCCCGCCCCGCGCCGCTTTTGCCGCTGCCGACATCGAGGGTATCTATTTCCAGGCCGAGTTGCCTTTATGGGGAAGCATTTCACCGGACAACCATCGCCTGAATGACTTCTTGCTGAACGAAGCCTATATGACCCTCGACTACATGGGCAATCACCCTCATTCACCATGTTGGGACTGGGCAACGAGTTGGGTGGCGACGTGACCTGATGCGCAATTGGCTGGACGGATTCAGAAAACATGACAACCGCCATCTCTATTCGCTCGGTTCCAACAACTTCCTGGGTTGGGGAGGTGCCATAGACGGTGAAGATTATCTGACAACCTGCCGGGTAGGAGGAGGCGAAGGCTATACAACGCACGTACGCAGTTCGTTTGCCTTTGTCGATGCCGAAAAGGGAGGTATCTTGAACAACACCCGTCCCAATACCCGTGCGGATTATACTGCTGCCATAGCGAAATCTCCCCGACCGGTCATCAGTCACGAAACCGGACAGTTCCAAATTTATCCCGACTACAAGGAGTTGGAGAAATACACCGGCGTATTGCATCCATATAACTTGGAGATATTCCGTGACCGGCTCAATGAAAATGGACTGCAGAACCAGATTGACGCATTCCATCAGGCCACCGGCCGGTTTGCCGTCGAATGCTACAAGGCTGATATTGAATACGGCCTGCGCACTGCCGGTTTAGGTGGATTCCAGATGCTCGACCTTCAAGACTTTCCCGGACAAGGCTCGGCACTGGTAGGCATTCTGGATGCTTTCATGGACAGCAAAGGCATTGTCACTCCCGAAACATTCCGCGGCTTTTGTGCTCCGGTGGTACCGCTGCGCTTATGGACACCTACTGTTACAGCAACAAAGAAGAGCTGAACATAGGACTCGCCCTGACAAATTACGAAGAGCAACCATGGTCTGATGCATTATGCTGGCGTCTGGAAAGCTGAGTGACAGCGTAACTTTTGTTCGCGAAGGCAAAGTCCCCGCCCATGTAGAGCAAGGAAAAGTAATGCAGGTGGGCGAGTTGAAAAGCACCCTTACCGAAATAGACAAGCCTGCCCAATTGCGACTGACACTGACCACCGGGAATTATCATAACTATTATAACTTATGGGTATACCCCGACCGGACACCGGAAAGCGAAGCGGACATCTTCATCTGTCAGTCCTTGGATGACGAGGCGCGAAAGAGACTGAGCCAAGGAGGGAAGATACTGCTTATACCCGACCACAAAGCCATTGAAGAACAGAGTGTAGGTGGACTTTTTACTCCTGACTACTGGAACTATGCCATGTTCAAAAGCATTTCGGAAAACGCCGGCCGCGAAGTTTCGCCGGGCACCCTCTCCTTGCTGATGGACGAGAAACATCCCTTGTTCCGGCAGTTCCCCACCGAGTGCCATAGCAACTGGCAATGGTGGAGCATCGTACGCCATGCCCGCCCCTTTATTCTGAACGCTACACGCCACGAATACAAGCCGCTTATCCAAGTAGTAGACAATGTGGAACGGAACCACAAGTTAGGCTTGCTGTTCGAATTTGCCGTAGACAACGGTAAGGTATTGGTTTGTATGAGCAACCTCGAAGCAATTCGCCACACTCCGGAAGGAGGTCAGCTGCGCAATGCCATTTTAAGCTATATGAAGTCGGCTGAGTTCTCTCCCACCGAGACGCTGACCTCACAGCAGTTGCAGCACATATTAACAACCGAGGTGAGGAAGCAAGACATTGTCGGCGTGAAAAACCAGTCGGATTACGACGTACAGCCGGAATAAATATGAGAAGTTTCATCATAATTCCACTTTTCCTCGGCTGTCCCGTCATTTTTCAGTAGCTTTGCGGACTTTAATACAGCAAGCACCCCATGAAACTTACCCTTATACGCACCGCTCGTGAAACCGGCAAAGAGACATTCAGCACATGGCCCAGCGACACCTTGATGGAGAAGATGAAAACCGAGAACAAAGCCGGACACATATCCGCCTTGCGCAGCCTCATTCCCCACATCACCGGAAGCAACGGACACTACCCCTGCATAGACAAACTGCCACGCATCTGCTGCCGCAGAATATGCCGCAGCAAAGAGGGGGAAAGATACCTGAAAACCTACAACGGACTGGTACAGATTGAAGTCAACCACCTGGCCAATGCCGTGGAAGTGGAGCAAGTAAAGCGCCAGGCGGCCCTGCTGCCACAAACTTTTGCCGCCTTTTGCGGAAGCAGCGGACGAAGCGTAAAAATATGGGTACTGTTTGCCACCCCCGACGGTTCGCGCCCCAGGCAGGAAGAAAAATCAGGCTGTTTCATACCGCTGCCTACCGGCTCGCCGTAAACTGTTATCAGCCCTGCTCCCCTACCCCGTCACACTGAAAGAACCTGCCGTGGAGCAAAGCTGCCGCATGACGCTCGATGACCGTCCCTATTACAATCCGTCTGCCGTCCCTTTCTGTCTGGAACAGCCTTTGTCCGTGCCCGACGAGCCCACCTTCGGCCAACGGAAACAGACCGAAGCAAACCCGCTGATGCGCATTGCCCCCGGCTATCCGGCCTCCCAAACCTTCTCCATCCTCTTCGAAGCCGCCCTGAACCGTACCTTCGAAGAGCTGGAAAACTGGAAACGGGGCGATGACCTTCGCCCCCTGCTCTACCTGCTTGCCAGGCATTGCTACAAAGCCGGCATTCCCGAAGAAGAGGCAGTACGTCAAGTCATGATGCACTACTACCGCGAAGCGATGAACAACTGGTGCGCATGACCCTGCACAACCTCTACCGCGAATGCAAAGGCTTCGGCACCCGTAGCAGCATGACCCGCGACCAAATCACCGCCTTCCGCCTGGAAGAATTCATGAACAGACGCTATGAGTTCCGCTGGAACACCGTGCTGGGAGAATTGGAATTCCGCCAACGGGACTCCATACACTTCCATTTCCGCCCTGCCGACCAGCGGGTAAGAAGCAGTATCGGACAGAATGCCCTGAAAGAAGGAATCAGCGTATGGGACAGAGATGTGGCACGCTACCTCAACTCGGACGCCATTCCCTTGTACAACCCCATCGAAGAATATCTGAACAGCACCGGACATTGGGACGGCAAGGACCGTATCCGCGCATTGGCCGACCTCGTCCCCTGCAACAATCCGTACTGGCGGGAACTCTTCTACCGCTGGTTTCTCAGCATGACGGCGCACTGGCAAAACATCGACCGTCAGCATGGAAACAACACGTCTCCCCTACTGGTCGGAGCCCAAGGCTATCGTAAAAGTACCTTCTGCCGCATCCTGCTGCCACCCGAACTGCGCTTCGGATATACCGACAGTATCGACTTCAAAAGCAAGCAGGACGCAGAGCGGAGCCTCGGCCGCTTTTTCCTGATAAACATCGACGAATTCGACCAAATCAGCGTCAATCAGCAAGGTTTTCTAAAGCATCTGCTGCAGAAACCCGTGGCAAACCTGCGCAAGCCTTACGGCACCGCCATCCAGGAAATAAGACGCTACGCCTCCTTTATAGCCACCAGCAACCAGAAAGACCTGCTGACAGACCCCAGCGGCAGCCGCCGTTTCATCTGCATCGAAGTCACCGGCCCCATCCATACCAATGTCACCATCAACTACCGGCAACTCTACGCACAAGCCATGGATGCCATAGCCAAAGGTGAACGCTACTGGCTGGACGATTCCGACGAAGCCATCTTGAAACAGACCAACCGGGAGTTTGAACAGCCCACACCGTTGGAACAGCTCTTCCTCTGCCACTTCCATCCCGCCGAAAATGAAGAGGAAGGAGACTGGATGACCCCTATGGAGATTCTCTCCTTCTTGCAAACCAAGACCAAAGACCGGCTGTCCATCAATAAAGTGGCTCTGTTCGGACGTGCACTCCACAAACTGGGCATCAGCAGCCGCCGGAAGACAAGAGGAACAGAATATCATGTAGTGAAAAAAGAATAATCCTGCCAATTAATTTGCTTCTACTTTCGGTTTGCGCTATCTTTGCGTTTCAAATCAAGAAGATATGAAAAAAGAAAGTCAAGTGATATTCGACCGGAATGCCGTAGAGTTTGTGACCGTAGCCGCCGAGTTTTGCAAGTTTCTGGAACAAGCGGAAGGGGTGAAACGTTCCGCGTTCGTCGATACCTCCTTAAAAATACTTCCGCTGCTCTACCTGAAGGCCTCCATGCTGCCCGAGTGCGAAACCATAGGAGACGAGGCGCCGGAAACATTCGTCACCGAAGAGACCTATGAGGTACTCCGCATGAACCTCGCCAATATCCTGGCCGAGAAAGACGACTACCTGGACGTATTCGTATCCGACATGAAGTATAGTGACCAGCCCATCACCAGGAACATTTCCGAAGACTTGGCCGACATATACCAGGACATCAAGGACTTTATCTTCGTATTCCAGCTGGGTTTCAACGAGACGATGAACGATTCGCTTGCCATCTGCCAGGAAAACTTCCGCCTCCATTGGGGACAAAAGCTTGTCAACACCCTGCGTGCCCTGCACGAGGTGAAGTATGCGCAAGGCGAGGATGAAGAGGAGGAAACCGCAGACTTTGAATATTAAATTATGGTTATCAAAAGAACAATAGATAAAGAAACAGTGAAAGACCTGCCCAAAGCCGCCTTTCCGGGACAGATACATGTCGTACAGACACCGTGGGAAGCGGAGAAGGCAGTCGCCTATCTGAAGTCCTGCCCGTTGCTGGGCATAGACAGCGAAACCCGTCCATCGTTCACAAAAGGACAGATACACAAGGTGGCCCTGCTGCAGATTTCCTCAGAGGAACATTGCTTTCTGTTCCGCCTCAACCTGACGGGACTGACTCTGCCGGTTATCACATTGCTGGAAAACCCAAGTGTAACGAAAGTAGGCCTTTCCTTGCGGGATGACTTCATGATGCTGCACAAGCGTGCTCCTTTCGAACAACATGCGTGCATTGAATTGCAGGAATACGTCCGCGCTTTCGGCATCCAGGATAAAAGCCTGCAAAAGATATATGCCATCCTCTTCGGGGAAAAGATTTCGAAAAGCCAGCGCCTTTCCAACTGGGAAGCCGAAACCTTGACCGAACCGCAGAAACTGTATGCCGCCACCGATGCCTGGGCATGCCTCAACATCTACAACAAGCTGCAAGAACTGAAACGGACAGGAGATTTTGAGATAGAAGCCAATAATAATGTGGTAATGTAATGCACATTATCACATTACCACATTAATCACATTATATATATGTACAAAGTATACCTTAAACCCAATAAAGAGGAGTCATTAAAGCGTTTTCACCCGTGGGTGTTTTCCGGCGCATCGCACATTTCGACGGAGAGCCGAAGAAGGGGAAGTAGTTGAAATCTATACATCCAAAAAGGAATTCATAGCCAAAGGGCATTTTCAGATTGGCAGTATCGCCGTACGCGTACTGACTTCCGCCAAGACGAAGAAATCAATGCGGACTTCTGGAAACGCAAACTCAGCATAGCATACGACATGCGCCGCAGTATCGGCATAGCCGGAAACCCGACAAACAACACCTATCGCCTGGTGCACGGGGAGGGAGACAACCTGCCGGGGCTTGTTATCGACATTTATGCCCGCACCGCAGTGATGCAGGCACATTCTGCCGGCATGCACCTCGACCGCATGGCCATTGCCGATGCCCTTACCGAAGTGATGGGCAACCAGATTGACAATATCTATTACAAATCGGAGACGACCCTTCCCTTCAAGGCCGACCTCTATCCGGAGAATGGTTTCTTGAAAGGCGGTAGCACGGACAATGTAGCCATGGAGTACGGCCTGAAGTTCCACATCGACTGGCTGAAAGGCCAAAAGACCGGTTTCTTCGTAGACCAACGCGAGAACCGTTCGCTACTGGAACGTTATGCCAAAGGCCGCAGCGTACTGAATATGTTCTGCTATACCGGCGCTTCTCCGTATATGCTATGCGTGGAGACGCCAAACTGGTGCATTCCGTGGACAGCTCCGCCAAAGCCATCGACTTGACCAACAAGAACATCGAACTGAACTTCCCGGGTGACACCCGCCATGCCGCCTATGCAGAAGATGCCTTCAAATACCTTGACCGCATGGGCGACCAATACGACCTGATAGTTCTTGACCCTCCTGCTTTTGCCAAGCACCGCGATGCTCTGCGCAATGCCCTGCAAGGCTACCGCAAACTCAATGTCAAGGCTTTCGAAAAAATCAAGCCCGGAGGTATTCTTTTCACTTTCTCGTGCTCGCAAGCCGTCAGCAAAGAAAACTTCCGCACCGCCGTGTTCACAGCCGCTGCCATGTCCGGCCGCAGCGTACGCATCCTGCACCAACTGACGCAACCTGCCGACCACCCGGTCAGCATCTATCATCCGGAAGGGGAATACCTGAAAGGACTGGTTCTATATGTAGAATAAAGGAAAAAGCAGGCTTTGTTAGCCCGCTTTTCTTAAATAGAGTTAATAAAAAGCAGAAATACGCCAAAACAGCATGTTATATAACATAAACCGTGTATATTTGCACTGTGTTTTTCATGGTATTAGATTTAAGGTTAATAAAGATTGGGTGTCTGGGATAGATACCCTTCTTTTTTATAATACATTCCTTCCCAAAACCCATCCCTCATTAATCTCTTTCGTTGAAGAAAAAGCCGTACAGAACTTGTTTTTCTCCTAGTCTCATTGTACATTTGCATCTATTACATAATTCAAAACATAAAAAGCTAATATTATGAGCATCAAATTCCGACTCACTGCCATGCAATTCCTGCAATTCTTCGTTTGGGGAGCATGGCTGATTTCATTAGGTGGTTACATGGGCGGTACGTTACATTTTGAAGGCGGACAAATCGGAGCAATCTTTGCAACCATGGGTATAGCCTCACTGATAATGCCCGGACTGACCGGTATCATCGCTGACAAATGGATAAACGCCGAACGCCTTTACGGCATACTTCACCTCATCGGTGCCGGTGCTCTGATTTATGCTTCCACTGCCACTACGTACACCCACATGTACTGGGCCATGCTGCTCAACATGCTTGTTACATGCCCACGCTATCCCTGGCCAACACCGTGTCCTACAATGCGCTGGAAAGATATAAAATGGATTTGGTGAAAGACTTCCCCCCCATCCGTGTATGGGGAACGGTAGGCTTTATCTGTGCCATGTGGGCTGTGGACCTCACCGGGTTCAAGGCAAGTTCGGCACAGCTCTATGTGGCAGCCATATCGGCAGCATGCTGGGACTTTATGCTTTCACTTTGCCAGCCTGCCCCCCCATGCGCAGCGAAGGAAAAACGATGCTCTCCGCTTTCGGACTGGACGCACTGGTGCTGTTCAAGCGCAAGAAGATGGCTATCTTCTTCTTGTTCTCCATGCTGCTGGGAGCCGCCCTTCAAATAACAAACACATACGGCGACCTTTTCCTGGGTTCGTTTGCTTCCATACCCGAATATGCAGATTCGTTCGGTGTAAAACACTCCGTCATCCTGCTCTCCATCTCGCAAATGAGTGAGACGCTGTTTATCCTTGCCATCCCCTTCTTCCTGAAACATTTCGGAATCAAGCGTGTTATGTTAATAAGTATGTTTGCATGGGTATTCCGTTTCGGGCTCTTTGCCCTCGGAGACCCGGGAAGCGGACTCTGGATGCTCATTCTCTCGATGATTGTCTACGGCATGGCATTTGACTTTTTCAATGTATCGGGCTCGCTGTTTACAGAAATGGAGGCACATCCCAGTATCCGTGCCAGCGCACAAGGCTTGTTCTTCATGATGACGAACGGTGTGGGAGCCATCATCGGAGGTTATGCCAGCGGAGCCGTGGTGGATGCCTTCTCGGTATATGCCGAAGGCGGAGGACTGGTAAGCCGCGACTGGACACCGGTATGGCTTATCTTTGCAGGATATGCTTTAGTCATTGGTCTGCTATTTGGAATGGTGTTCCGCTATAAACATAATCCGGAAAAAATAGAGAAAAACTGATTGAGAGTCAGGTTGATTTAATAGGTATGAATAAGAAAAAGATAGAACTACAAGTACTAAACATTTCCAACAGCCAGGCGCAAGCGGGTGCCTATGCCCTGGTACTGGGTGAAGTGGGTGGCAAACGCCAGCTTCCGATTATTATAGGTGCCACCGAAGCACAAGCTATGGTCATCGAGATGAAAGGTATTGTACCGCCCCGTCCGCTGACCCATAACCTATTTGCTTCCGTTCTTGAGGTGCTGGGTGTAAAACTGATGCGTATTCTTATCTATAAAGTAGACAACGGAGTATTCTACTCCTACCTTTACATGAAAGCCGAAGAGACTATTCTCCGGATTGATGCCCGTACCAGCGATGCCGTCGCCCTGGCATTGCGCATGAATGCTCCTATCTTTGTCTACGAAGAGATTCTCGAAACAGAATGTCTGAAAACCGGCGAAAGCACCACCGACCCTATGGGAGGCAGCGAGCCGGACAAAGACGAACTGTTGCAGGAAGACACAATAGGCATATTGAAAACAGCCCTGCAGAAAGCAATCGAAGAAGAGGATTACGAACGAGCCGCACAGATAAGAGACCAAATCAACCAACTCAAAAACAATTTGTAACATGCACGTATTCTATACTCCCGACATACAGACCCACGCAGAACTGCCCGAAGAGGAAGCAGCACATGCCGTACGGGTCTTACGCCTGCAAGCAGGCGACGAGGTTATGCTGACAGACGGAAAGGGCTGCTTCTATCGCGCCGAAATCAGTACGGCTACCAACAAACGCTGCCTGGTGAATATTCTGGAAACCCTTCCGCAAGCCCCCTTGTGGAAAGGTCATCTGCACATTGCCATGGCACCTACCAAGAACATGGACCGTACAGAGTGGTTTGCCGAGAAAGCGACGGAAATAGGGTTTGATGAACTGACATTCCTGAACTGCCGTTTCTCGGAACGGAAAGTCATCAAGACGGAGCGCATCTCCAAAATTCTGGTTTCTGCCATCAAGCAGTCGCTCAAGGCACGCCTGCCCCAACTGAATGAAATGACAGACTTCAACAAGTTCATCACACAGCCTTTTCCGGGTCAGAAATTCATCGCCCACTGTTATGAAGGCGAAAAACCGCTTTTGAAGGATATGGTACATCCCGGAGAGGACGCTCTCGTACTAATCGGTCCTGAAGGAGACTTCAGCGAAGAGGAAGTCCGGAAGGCGACGGAAAACGATTTTATCCCCATCAGCTTGGGAAAATCAAGGTTGCGTACAGAGACGGCGGCACTGGTTGCCTGCCACATCCTCAATTTACAGAATCAATGATACTCACTAAAACAAAAACTATATGAAAAAGAACCTATTCTTCCACTTCTCAGTACTGGCAATGCTCATCGTGCTGATAAGCGCTTGTTCGTCCAAAAAGCCAGAATACACCAACGTTATTCCTTCCGATGCCTCGCAAGTCATCGCTGTCAATTTAAAATCATTGGCAGACAAGGCCGGTACCAAAGATAAAGAGACTAAAGAAGCACTGCAAAAGCTGACAGATGCCTTGAAAAGCGATATGAATGCAGCTACTTTCCAACAATTGGAGGCTGTACTGAAAGACCCTGCCAAATCGGGAGTGGACGTCAATGCGCCGATTTATGTCTTCAACGCTCCCTCGTTCCCCTACACCACCATGGTAGCCAAGGTTCAAAGTGAGGATGATTTGCTGAAGCTTCTGGAAGTTACGGAGAAAGAACAGATAATCAGCCATGTGGCAGAAGCGGACGGTTACAGTTTTGCACAAATCAACAAGCGGGCATTGCTCGCTTTCACTCCTACCACGCTTATGATGGTGAACTACACCGGCACATCGCAACTGGAAAAAGTCAAAGAAGGAATTCCCGCCTTGCTGAAACAGACCGGAGAAAACAGCATCAACAGTAACACCGCTTTCAAGAAAATGCAAAAGCAGGATGGAGACATCAATATGCTCATCTCTCCTTCCAGCCTGCTGAGTGCATACGCCAATCCGCTGAATTACGGAATATCCCACAATATCGACCTGAAAGACTTGAAGATGCTGGGAAGTCTCTCCTTCGAAAAAGGGAAAATAGAACTGAAAGTAGAGAGCTATACCGAGAACACAGAATTGAAAGCACTTTCGAAAAGCAAATCAAAAGTACTTGTCCCATCGAAAACACGTTCTTGAAGTATTTCCCAAAATCTACCCTGGCGCTATTCAGCATAGGTATCAATGGAGAAGAGTTCTACAATGTGCTGCAAGAGAATGAGCAGTTCCGCAACGATTTCTCCATTACCAAAGCCGCTGAAGTAAAAGACTTGTTCAGTGCTTTCCACAACGACCTGACCATAGGCCTTATCAATGTAACCATGAACAGCAATCCTTCTTTCCTGGCCTATGCAGCGTAAAGAACGACGCTCCCTTGAAAGCTCTTTATGAGAAAAAGTCCGAACTGGGACTGAAACGCGGCGAAGACATCGTGAAATTGAATGAGAATGAATATGTCTATAAATCACGCGCTATCAACATATTCTTCGGCATACGAGACAAACAGATGTACGCCACCAATGACGAACTGCTGTATAAGAATGCATGCAAGACCGCTGACCCGTCTGCCAAAGAGACGGACTTCGCTTCCAGTCTGAAAGGCAAGCGCACAGCCTTTGTCATCAATGCGGAAGCCGTACTTGACCTGCCCGTTGTAAAAATGCTAGCTGGATTTGGCGGACAAGAGTATAGCACCTATTACTCGCTGCTCGGCAATATCTCGTATCTGGAAGCTGTCGGCAACGAGGACAAGGCAACCGTCACCCTGCAGCTGAAGAACAAGAATGTTAATGCACTGAAACAGATTGTGGACTTTATCAAGCAGTTTGCAGGAATGTAATTTAAGGATTAAGGATTAGAGATTAAGGATTAATACCACTCATGAATAGGATTCACCTACGCACACTACCTCAAGTGTTTGCCGACCGTGATGCCATTACCTCAGACGTATGGCATCGGGACATTACGTTCCACAAAGGGAAACGTTATCTCATAGAAGCCGCTTCGGGCACCGGAAAATCATCGCTTTGCAGCTATGTTTACGGCTACCGCAACGATTATCAGGGAATCATCAACTTTGATGAGCGCAATATCCGTTCACTCTCCGTCAATGACTGGACAGATATACGCAAACACTCCCTCAGCATTCTTTTTCAGGAGTTGCGTATCTTTCCCGAACTTACCGCCATCGAAAACATACAACTGAAGAACCGGCTTACCAATTTCAAAAAAAGGAAAGAAGTCCTTACCCTATTCGAGGCAATCGGCATTGCGACAAGGTAAACGAGAAAGCCGGGAAGCTATCTTTCGGCCAGCAACAAAGAGTCGCCTTTATCCGCAGCCTCTGCCAGCCTTTCGACTTCATCTTCCTGGACGAACCCGTCAGCCATCTGGATGACGAGAACGGAACAATCATGGGCAGCTGCTGACAGAAGAAGCCAGCCGCCAAGGAGCGGGAATCATAGTGACTTCCATCGGCAAACATCTGGAATTGGATTATGATGAAATTTATCAATTATAAATGTGGCTAATATGAACCGACTTGTTTGGAAACTTCTCCGCCAGCACATCTGTGTCGGACAGTTGGCAGGCTTTTTCCTCGCCAATCTCTTCGGCATGATGATTGTATTGCTGAGCGTACAATTCTATCGTGATGTCCTTCCCGTTTTTACGGAAGGGGACAGTTTCATGAAGAAGGATTATATCATTGCTACCAAGAAAATCAGTACTTTGGGCAGCTTTGCCGGGAAAAGCAATACCTTCTCCAAAGATGAGATAAAAGACCTGAAAGCCCAACCTTTCACCAAAGGGGTAGGCGCGTTCACTCCTTCCTTGTTCAAAGTCTCTGCCGGACTCGGTATGCAGGAAGCCGGTATCCGCTTGTCGACAGAGATGTTTTTCGAGTCTGTACCCGACGAATATGTGGATGTCAGTCTGGACAAATGGCATTTTGATGAAGATACCCGGATAATTCCCATCATCGTTCCGCGCAATTATCTGAACCTCTATAACTTTGGCTTTGCACAAAGCCGGAATCTGCCGAAACTCTCCGAAGGTTTGATGAGTCTGGTACAGATGGATATCATGATGCGGGGCAACGGACGTGTGGAACAATATAAAGGCAACATTGTAGGATTCTCCAACCGGCTGAATACCATTCTCGTTCCCCAATCCTTCATGGACTGGGCCAACAAGAATTTTGCACCGGAGAAAGAAGCTGAACCGTCCCGACTTATTGTGGAAGTGAAGAATCCTACCGACACAGCCATCACCGACTATTTCCAGCAAAAGAATTACGAAACCGAAGGCAACAATCTGGATGCCGGAAAGACAACTTATTTCCTGCGCCTCATTACAGCTATTGTCATGGGAGTAGGACTGTTCATCAGCATTCTGTCATTCTACATCCTGATGCTGAGCATCTTCCTGCTTCTCCAGAAGAATACGGTAAAACTGGAAACCTGCTGTTGATAGGATATAGCCCGACGCGGGTAGCCACGCCTTATTATATACTGACAGTAGGGCTGAATGTACTGGTACTGCTACTCGCCATCGGCTGCGTGCATGGGTACGCAGTTACTATATAGAAGTAGTCCAAAACCTCTTCCCGCAACTGGAGAGCGGTTCACTGCTTCCATGCATATTGACCGGTTGCCTATTATTTTTTGCTGTATCACTGCTGAATATTTGGCAATAGGCAAAAAAATTATCAGTATCTGGAAAGGGGGAAATAAAGATGGGAAAAATCCATCCAACAGATATAAAGTTCATGGTAGTGTTGGTATTATGTCTCAGCATGGCATTTCCCATCTCTGCCAATGACTTTCTATTCACTTCCATTGACACCTCGCACGGTCTGAGTGATAACCAGATACGCTATATCCTCCAACTTCCGGACGGAAGAATGGTATTTACCACCACCCAGAACGTCAATCTGTATGATGGAGCCAACTTCACCTCTCTGCAGCCTACCCCCGAATATATATATCCGCTGAAACAATACAAGGGCTTCTACCATGTCTATCTGAGCGGTGATTCCCTCTTGTGGATAAAGGATTACCAACGGCTGATGTGCATCAATCTCCATAACGAGCGATACATTGCCAACCTGGACTCCGTCTTTCAACAGAAAGGTATGCAGCATCCCATAGAGGATTTGTTTGCGGACGAACGGGGGCTCGTCTGGGTAATCAGCCATGGCGAGCTGTTACAGCCGGAACTTTCCTTCCGATTGAAACTGTCTGAAGGCCGAGGAACAATACAAGACCTGACTGCAGACGAAGAATCTCTGTATCTGTTCCATGACACGGGAGAAATCGTGTGCTATGATGTAAAAAACGGAAAACAACAGTATGACATTGCCGCATATCCCCGGACGAACAAGAGAAGTTCCAAAACACCTCCCTCATACTCAGAGGAAAAAACGGATTCTATCAACTGCGCAACGGCTCTAAAGGAGGATTTTCCATTTCGACCTCCATAAGCGAGCATGGGAGAAGCTGATGGAAACAGAGTATACCCTCAATACACTGATGATCTCCGCAGATGAGAAAGCATACATCAGCTGCATCCGTGGCTTTTGGATTATTGACCCCGAAAAGAGGACACGCCACTACATGCCCACCTTGAGGACCCGAAAGGGCAACGTCCTTGCTACAGAAATCAGTACGATTTTCCAGGACCGGCAAGGAGCTTTATGGTTCGGAACATTCAACAGAGGATTGCTGTACTACCATCCGGCCTTATATAAGCACATCCACATAGACAAGAAGGATTTCCCCCTATCACTTGAAAGAAATACAGCCGTAGCAAACATATAGTCTTGTCAATCGCCATCATTGCGGCAAGCATCCGCCTCTACATACACCGCACCCGGAAGGAGATGGAACGGAAACACAAAGAAGAAATCCTTTTGCTCCGCATCCGCAACTTGATAGAGCAGTGCAACCGTTATGAAGCGGAACAAAAGAAATCACCGGAAGGACAAAACATAACTTGTGTACATAGCCATACCGAACCTCCCCAAACAGAAAACAAGCAAGACGCATCCGAATCTGTTTTCCTGACAAAAGCTATCGAACTGGTGGAAAAAAACCTGCATGTACCCGGCTACTCCGTAGAGCAGCTAAGCCGCGACTTGTGTATGGAACGCACCGGACTTACCGGAAACTGGTAGCCATGCTCGACCAGTCCCCCAGCCTCTTCATCCGCAACATCCGCTTGCAACGTGCGGCACAACTCATCCTGGAAGCAGCCTCAGCATTACGGAAATCGCAGAGCGTACCGGCTTCAGCAGTTCCAGCTATCTCAGCAAATGTTTCCAGGAAATATACGGCTGCCGTCCCTCGGAATATGCGGAGAAAATGCAGAAATCAACCTGAGTATTGTTCCGTTTCAACAAGATTGTTGCCACCTAAAGGGGATTCAAGGTTACTTTTGCAGCATAATTTTAAAAGAACCATGAAAATGAATTTTATGAAAAGAGCCGGCTTCGTGCTGACTTGTGCAACCATGCTTGCAAACTTGTGTGCCGCCCAGAACACAGAGCGCACACCTCAAGGAATGAAATGCACCACACAAGGAATGGACATCCGTGTGGAATTCTATTCGCCTTCCATTGTGCGGGTTTACAAAACTCCCGAAGGCAAACCCTACAACAAAGAAGTCTGGTAGTGGTCAAATCACCCGAAACGGTCAAAGTGGACTTTTCGGAGGAAGCAGGACAAACCGTGCTGAAATCTTCTATATTGAAAGTTCTTGTCAATCCGGCAACCGGAGGCATCAGTTCCATACCATCGCCGCAACGAGCTGCTGAAAGACAAGGACTACGGCACCTCTTTTGCCGATAAGAATGATGCCGGCACTCCCTCCTATCAAGTAAGGGGCTCTTTCCTATTGGATAAAGACGAACCCATCTACGGAGTAGGACAAGTGATGGACGGCAAATTCAACCGCCGCAACTCCATGCACCACATGCAGAACGAGAACATGTTCACCTATTCTCCTTATTTCATGTCGCCCGTGAAAGGCTATGCCGTATATTGGGACAACTACTCCATTTCAGAATTCATGGATACTCCGCAGGAACTCGCTTTCCAGAGCCTGGGACACTGTGCGGACTATTATTTCATGTATGGCGGAAACGCCGACGGCATCATCGCCCAGGTGCGCGACTTGACGGGACACTCCCCCATGCTTCCGTTGTGGACCTATGGTTTCTTCCAAAGCAAGGAGCGCTATCATACGCAGGAAGAAAGCCTGAATGTCTTGAAGAAGTATCGCGAGCTGCAAATTCCCATTGACTGTATGATTCAAGACTGGCGCTACTGGCCCGAATATCAGAAGACGGACAGTGCGTGGAACTCACACAGCTTTGACCCTGAGCGCTTTCCCAATCCCAAGAAGTGGGCCGACGAAATACACAAACTGAATGCCAAGCTGATGATTGTGGCATGGCCCGGCTTTGGTACCCACACAGAGCAGCGCAAGGAGCTGAATGCCAAAGGCATGATTATCAATTTTGATACCTGGCCTCCACAAAGTGGCGCACGCCCCTACGACGTCTACAATCCCGAAGCAAGGGACATTTATTGGAAATATCTGAATAAAGGCATTTTCAGTTACATCGGCAACGACGGCTGGTGGCTCGATTCTACAGAGCCCGACCATATCAACCGACAAGAATCGGACTATGACCTCCCCACTCACTTGGATCTTACCGGAGTGTAAAAAATGCCTACTCACTGATGCACAACAACGGAATAGCCTCGCATCAAAAGGCTTTGAGCAAAGACAAACGCGTTGTCATCCTGACCCGTTCCGGATTTATCGGACAACAACGTTACGGTTGCAACACCTGGAGTAGTGACGTGACCTCCACTTGGGACATGCTGGAGAAACAGATTCCTGCCGCACTGAACTACACCTTAATGGGCATTCCGAACTGGAACAGTGACATAGGCGGCTTCTTTGCCGGACGCTGGAACCAAGAAGGGGGAGCCAAGAACCCCAAATACCAAGAACTGTATGTACGCTGGATGCAGTTCGGCACTTTCTGCCCGATGATGCGTTCGCACGGTACGGAGTTGCCCCGTGAAATCTGGAACTTCGGCAAGCGTGGCGAGTGGTGTTTCGATGCCCAGGAGAAGATGATTAATCTGCGCTATCGCCTTCTGCCTACATTTACAGCACTTCCTGGGATGTGTCCCACAATGACGGTACATTCATGCGTCCTTTAGTAATGGATTTTGCAGCAGATTCTAAAACACATGAAGTTGGCGGCGAATTTCTTTTCGGACGCTCCCTACTGGTAGCACCGGTCACCCGGCCGGAAGTGACGGAATGGTCGGTTTACCTTCCTCAAGGCGCAGACTGGTGGGACTTCTGGAGTAACGAAAAACAGCAGGGCGGACAGACCTTGAACCGCTGTGTATCGAAAGAGATTCTGCCCGTCTATGTAAAAGCCGGCAGTATCCTGCCGTTCGGTCCCAAAGTACAGTATTCCGCCGAAAAGAATTGGGACAATCTGGAGATACGCATCTATCCGGGTGCCGACGGCACATTCACCCTCTACGAGGACGAAAATGACAACTACAACTACGAAAAGGGAGCTTATTCCACCATCCGCTTCCATTGGGACGACAAGGCTCGTCGCCTGACAATAGAAGAGCGGGAAGGCAGTTTTCCGGGTATGCTGAAAAGCCGCAAGTTCAAGGTTGTTCTGGTCGGTCAGAACTCCGGTACGGGAGACCGGCCGATGAAAGGCGGAAAGACAATAAGCTATGCAGGAAAGAAAAAAAGTATAAAGCTGTAACAGTAAAAAGGAGGAACGTGTCAAAACTACCTTACTATTTTTAGGCGCGGATTACGCAGATTTCAAGAATTCAATTTGCATAGTCCGCGTTATTCCACGTAATCCGCGCCTAATATTACAGCATAATGAAGTGGTCATATACTTTATTAAAAAGGAAACAGCAACGGCAACACAAATACCATCACCACTCCCATAATAATCTGCAACGGGAGCCCCACTTTTATATAATCCATGAATGTATATTGTCCTGCCGGCATCACCAGTGCATTGGGCGGTGTAGAGAACGGAGAAGCGAAACACATGCTTGCCGCAACCGTCACGGCAAACAAGAACGGAACGGGACTTACTCCAATCTGAATCGCACTTTGAAGAGCAATAGGGGCCATCAGCACTGCCGTCACCGTATTGCTGATGAACATGGTCATCAATGAAGTGGTGAAATAGATACCTGCCATCAACACAATAGGACCATAACTGCCCAATCCGCTCACAAGACTGTTGGATATATATTCCGAGGCACCGGTTTTTTCGAGTGCAAGAGACATGGGGAGCATGGCTGCAAAGAGTACAATTGTTTCCCAGTTTATCGTTTTATAGGCGGCTTCCACATTCCTGAAACATCCCGTCAGCACCATCAGCAAGCCGGCAATCATCACCGCTGTCACCGGGGCCACGGGAATAAAGTCGAAGACCATCATGCAACCATCAGCACCATGATAGCGGCAGCTATGGGCGCTTTATAATCCAGCGTCACTTTGGCGGCTTCTGCCAAAGGCTGCCCCAATACCACCCAATCGGAATCTTCCCTGCTTATCCGTGCGATGTCCTGCCACGCACCCTGCACCAGCAAAACATCGCCACTATGCATACGCTCACGTCCCAATTCACGTAATATATATTCCTTCTTACGACGGATGCCCAATACATTTACATTAAATTTATCACGGAACCCCGCTTCCTTCACCGTCCGGTTCACGATATTGGAAGAAGGCATCAACACGATTTCGGCAATTCCAATATCATAAAAGTCAAGGGACTTGTCGGCTTTGGAGGCTTCTTCAGTGGTATGCCCGTCGAGCATTTCCATTAAAAAGTCTTCAGCAAAACGATTTACGTTCGACACCTCTCCCGTAATGTAAAGCACGTCGCCCACCCAAATAGTCGTATCGGGTGATGCCAATTTCTGGGTAATAGTTTTCAGGAATCTATGTTGGGAAGAGTCTACACGCCGTACTTCAATGATATTCAGACCATACTTGCGGCGTACATCCAGGTCTATGATGGTTTTTCCTATCAGACGGGAGTCATTGACAGCCTCAAACGGAACAGGTTGCTGGAAAGTCCGTACTCCTGTACCAGTTGGTCCAATGATTTACCCGACAATGTTCCGTCATTCTTTTTGCCTTTCTTGGAGAGAAACCATTTGGTCAGAGGCATTAAAACCAAAGTTCCCACTATCACGCACACAATGCCCACCGGCAAGAAGGAGAAGAAAGACAGCGGTTCAAAGCCCGCTCCCGTCAATGTATTCTGAATGACCAAGTTAGGAGGCGTACCGATAAGTGTCATCATACCGCCCATACTGCTGGCAAAAGCCAAAGGCATCAATAGACGGCTGGGATTCATTCCGGCACTCAGCGCCAAGCTCACCACGATAGGCAGCATCAAAGCCACCGTTCCCGTATTGCTCACAAAAGCACCAATGGCAGAGGTAACCAGCATCACCAGCAAGAAGAGTTTCAGTTCGCTCTTGCCCGCCAGCTTTAAAATGCGCGAACTTATCATTTAGCCAGCCCGGTCTGAAAAATGCTCCGCCCACAACGAACAAGCCCACCATCATAATCACCACCGAGTTGGAGAAGCCGGAAAGGGCCTCTTCAGGAGTAAGAATCTGAAATATCAATAAACCAATCAGCGCACAAAGCGCCACAATGTCCGAACGGACTTTGCCTGCTACAAAAAAGGCAGCGGAGAGAACAAGGATAATAAGGGTAATCAGCATAAATATGTATATTAAGAATGCACAAATATACTTATTTACGCATGATCACACAACCCCTTACTACCTCAAATTACTGATTCAGAACTCGAATTTTTCCAACTTCATGGCAGCCAGCCCCTGGATTTTGGGCACCAGGGCCACAAAATGGTCTGCTTTTTCATGGGCAGACAATGACTCTGCATCTTTCCATGTTTCACAAATCATAAGAACATCGCTGCGAGTGGCGCTCTCAAACACATCATAAGCAATGCATCCATTGTCCTTCAAGGAATATGCGACCAGTTCTTTGGCAGATTCCAATACTGCGGCACGGTTCTCCGCACTTACCTGAATAAAAACATTTAATCTAATCATACTTGTATAAATTTTAAGTGCATCGCAAATTTAAGCAGAATAAATATCTCCACCAACAAAAGTAAATTGTTATTAATTCCTTTCCCGCCGGATGAACCAATCTTTGGCAAGTATGTTGTCTCATCAGAATTGATTCTAACTTTAACTATTAAAAACTGACTTGATTATGAAATGTAAAGATTCTAATTTCTGGATCGGACTGGGAATAGGTTCGGTTGCCGGTGCATTGGCCTACCACTTCTCCCGTACGGAGAAAGCTAAAAAGCTGGAAGATGCCATATGCCGTGCCATCCACAAAGCAAATGGCGAAGCAAGGAGTTCATCAACACTGCTGAAGAAGAAGCATTGCACGTTGGCACCAAAGTAGCAGACAAGATGGCCCATGAGGCCCATGAGGCCGCAGAGAAAGCTGACAATCTGAAAAACAAGGTTCACAATTTTGCCGATGCCAAGAAATAAAACAAGCACTTGGAAACTTCTGAAGGGGTGTGTCAAAATTCACCACAGATTACACGGATTGACACAGAATGAGCTTAATCTACTGATAATCAAAGATGCTTATCTGTGCAAATCTGTGTAATCTGTGGTGAATACCAGTTTCGACACACCCTCTTTGCATATCGACCCATCAGTCTGCAGACTGCGCCGATTCAAAATATCATTCATATGCTCCAATGCCCATCCTACCAAAGATTCGATATGCGGCATCAGGCTACATCCGGTTTCTGTAAGGTTATACTCCACACGGGGAGGAACTTCCGCATAGACTTTCCTGACAATCAGCCCGTCCGTCTCCAATGAGCGCAATGTAACCGTCAGCATCCGCTGGGAAATATCCCCTATGGTTTTCTGTATATCGCAAAAGCGCATCGTTCCATTCGCTTTCAGTGTGACCAGCACAAGCATTGTCCATTTGTCTCCCAACCTGCTCAGTACATCCCGTACCGGACAAGCATCCATACGATGAAAATTTTTCATTCCTTTATTTTACCAATCAGTTCAACCTCAACAATGACGGCTTTATGCTTAGTGTCCGGCATTGCACCACAAAAGTAATAAACTTACTCAAAATAACTATCGTTTCATACGATAATAAAAACATTCTTTATACTCGCAAAAGCATCCGCCTCATCCGGATTATTTGTATTTTTGCAACATGAAGTTACGAAAAGAGTGTAATTTATTGGAAATGAGCGTAGGTTAATTGCTCTTGATAGTAATAGGTTACGATTTAGTTAGTTATCTACTGCATTATCCTTCTGCGCGTTGCGTAACCTTCAAAGAA